>ERZ856578.406-NODE-406-length-88442-cov-24.179075_pt1 | contig 88442 bp, 76 predicted proteins | sample MGYA00514384_ERZ856578 | MGnify/ENA primary metagenome ERZ856578 (study PRJEB29103, sample SAMN06111958) | human gut metagenome | biome: human gut; feature: ankylosing spondylitis patient; material: healthy_person | host: Homo sapiens | place: China:Hangzhou... | reverse complement strand
GGCTACGGCCGTTATGGCTATGGCTACGGCTATGGCTACAGCAGCCGCCAGCAGCCGCCGGACGGCGCACCGTCGGAGGACAGCACGCCGTGACCGATCTGCACACGCACATCCTCCCCGGCATGGACGACGGGGCGAAGGACGTCAAAACGAGCCTCGCCCTGCTCCGCATGGAGTCGGCGCAGGGCGTCGGCACCGTTGTCCTCACGCCGCATTTCTACCGCGACCGCGAAGAGCCGCAGCATTTCCTGACCCGCCGCGCATCGGCGGCGCAGACGCTTGCTGCGGCCATCAAAGCCCTTCCCGAGCCGGAGCAGAACGCCCTTCCGCGTCTCGCGCTCGGCGCGGAGATCGCGTGGGTGCCGCATCTGGCCGACTGGCCCGAGCTGCCGGAGCTTTGCCTCGGCCCGAGCGCCTATTTTCTTCTGGAGCTTCCGTTCTATCCGTGGACAGATCAGCTGATCAACCAGCTCTACGAGCTTCCCGGCCGCACGGGCCTGACCCCCGTTCTGGCCCATATCGAGCGGTATCTGAGATCGCAGAAGCCGCAGTACCTCGAAGCCGTGCTCGATCTCGGCTTCCCCGTACAGGTCAGCGCAGAACCCCTGCTCCACCTGACGCAGCGCGGCCCCGTCCTCAGGCTCCTGCGCACCCACCGCGCCCAGCTCGTCGCCTCCGACGCGCACGACCCGACCACCCGTCCCCCGAACCTCAGCGAAGCCTTCAAGCTCCTCCGCCGCAAACTCGGCGAAGAGAAATCCAAATATATCGAATCCCGCACCAGCGAGCTCCTCACCCCACGCATTTCCCTGTAGACGCCTCTGCCCGCCCGGCAGAATGCACCGTTTTCACGGAAATCTCCGGCAAATCCGCAGCTTCCCAGCGGGCCGACAGAGTCGTCGGCCCCTACAAAGCCCACCCCAAGGCATCCCCCGTACACTCACCGGAAACGGTTCCAAATTTCCGGTCTGTATAAATATAGGAAGCAAAAAAATACATAGGAGGAGAAGTATGAAACGAATTACAAGCAGTCTGTTAGCGCTGCTGCTGGCTCTGTCCATGCTGATCGGCATGGTTCCCGCGGCCTACGCAGCTCCGGCAGACACGATCGAGTCGATCGACTCGACCGAAACAGTAGATTCGTCTGAAACGGAAGACGTTTCGGACGAATCGAAAGAAGTCGCGGTACACGCGGCTGGAGAAACAGCTGAAACGGAGTATGCTGCTTTTTCAGGCAGCACCTATTGGACTACTCTGCAAGAAGCGATTAACGAGGGCCCCTATAACATCTATTTGGCAAAAGATGTTACGGAGACGGTTACCATTCCGGCAGGGAAGACCGTTAACGTGAGCCTGTATGGCCATCAGCTTCATGGCAGCATTACCAACAATGGTAACTTGACAATCGACACATACAAGCAGTATTATTCCCACCCTGATATTGGCGGCGGTGATGCTACGATTACGAACGAAGGCACTTTGAAACTGGCTTGTGATGGTGCAACCGGCTTTGTTGTAAACAACAGTGGCGCACTGAATATTACTGGCGGCGCTACATACAAGGTTTCCAACATTACGAATACCGGTAGCGGCGTGATCGAAATCACCAGCGGTACCTTCGATGAAGCGCCGGATTCCAGCTGGCTACGTGCAGGATATAAGGCCACGCTGAAAAGCGGGACATATATCGTTTCTGCAATGACAAATACCGAAGCTGCAGCGGCTGGTTTTGTCGCGGTTTCCAGTATGACGCCCAAACACTTTTACACAACTCTTCAAGATGCAATTACAAACAATTCGTCTACCGTAAATGTGATTGCTGATGTTGAAGAAGACTGCGAAAAGACGAACGGCGATATCATTCTGTTTTTCGTGAGTCCCAGCAAGTTTACTGGTAGCCTGAAGGCTTCTGGTGACCTTAAAATAACGAATGGCCCGGCCGTGCTGAACAATGTTGAGTGTAATTCTTTCACTGCGAAAAAGGGCAGCTGGAAGAATACAACCGACATCACGATCAAGGATGGCAAGGTTAACAATATTACTGTAGAGGAATCCTCGACCGATTATGGCGTGACCGTTGCTATTACCGGCGGCACCTACACTGGCACTGTCAGAGAAGCAACTGAGGATACCCTCACCATCTCCGGTGGTAAGTTCACTGTTGATGTGACGAATTACCTCGCTGAGGGCGCTACCTATGACGCTGAAACCGGTGTTGTAACCCCAGGCACCACCGCAGCCGCCAAGGTCGGCGACACCGCGTACGAAACCCTCGACGCAGCCATCACGGCAGTCAAAGAAGGCGAAACCATCACCGTCAACGCTGGCGAGTACAAGCTCAATGGTAGCCTGAACTACACCGGCAAGGCCTTCACCATCAAGGCCGCAGACGGCGCGAAGGTTTCCTTCGATATGTCCGCCGCAGTAGCCCTGCACGGCGCGAAGATCACCTTCGAAAACGTCACATTCGACTACAAGACGAACGGGAACTACATTGGCCTGCAGCATACAGATACGCTGGTGTACAACAACTGCACCATCAACGGCATGGTCTTCCTCTATGCTGCAAGCGAGACGTTCAATAACTGCACGTTCAACCAGACTGAGGCAGGTGCATACAACGTCTGGACGTATGGCGCAAAGAACGTTGCATTCAACAGCTGCACCTTCGAATGCGTGGGCAGATGCGTCCTTGTTTATTCGGAAGACAAGACCGCGCATACCAATCTGACGGTTGAAGACACAACATTCCATGCTTCTGCTCCGGCAGAAGGAAAAGCGGCCATCGAGATCGATACGAGCTTGATGACAGAAGGCGGCGCAACGATCACGGTTGACGCACAGACCACTGCAAACGGCTTCGCAAAGGGCAGCAAGAGCGGCAATACCCTCTGGAACGACAAGAAGCAGGATGCAGAAACCAACAAGAACACCACTGTTATTGTCAACAACGAAACCGTCTTCGCCCCGAAGGCATCCGGCGACGGCACCGAAGCCAACCCCTACACGCTCGATGACCTCAGCACCATGACCCGTGCGGAGTACATCGAAGCACAGACCAGACTGGGCGGCACGATGTACGTCACCGTTGGCGATTACAGCTACGAAACGAACGGTACGCTTGGCAACGGCACGGCGGACAATTCCGACAGGGATTCCACCAAGATGAATTATTATGGTGCTCCCGGTGCAAAGGAAGGCCAGTATTCTGACGCCGCAGTCGGCAAGAACATTGTCTTTGTCGGCAGCTCTATCACCAGCAACGTGACCGGCTACAAAGATATCGACAATATCGGCACAAGCCTCCTGCTGGCTGTTCCGGCCTATACGAACGTGACGTTCAAGGGTATTACCTTCAACAACGTCATGAGCTTCAACTACCAGCTCTACACCTCCCCGTGGAGCCAGCTGGGTGAGCTGAAATTCGACGGCTGCACCTTCAACGGCATCATCGTCGGCGCGATTGCCGCGCAGACCCTGACGTTCAACAACTGCAATTTCAGAAACTACACCAACACCTATGAGGAAAACGGCAAGAACGTTGGCGCGAACAGCTCCAACCCGACCTGGATTCGTCCGGCCTACGGCAACTGGACCAAGGGCGACAACGAAGGCCAGGGCGGCGACTTCAAGTCCCTGACGACCATCAACTTCACCGGCAACACCGTCACCAGCACCCGCCCCGTGAAGTTTGAGCGCATCGCCCAGTGGGAGATGCCCACCACCGTCACCGTCACCGGCAACAGCTTTGATATCAGAGATACCGATGAGAAGAAGAACGTCGGCCTGTACTTCGGCGCAAACGCCAAGTTCAACCTCATTGCGCAAGACAACACCAAGTCCGACAACACCGCAGCCCTCTATACGGCAGCTTACAAAGCACCGAATGAAAAGGATTACGTCGGCCTCCCCGCCGGTTCGACCGTCAAGGATTCGACTGGCAAGGACGTTGAGCTTGAAGCTCTCGAGTGGAAGTCCGATAATAAACTGACCCTCAAGACCACTGAGGAAGTGGCCAGCGTCAAGAACGCAAAGGGCACAGTCAACTTCGCATCCCTCTCCGACGCCATCGCAGCCGCCAAGGACGGCGACACCGTCACCCTCCTCCAGGACTGCAACGGCAACGGCATTCAGATCGATACTAAAAACTTTGCAACGAAGGGTCTGACCGTTGACTTCGGTGGCCATACCTATTCCGTTGGCGGCGTTCTCGTCGGCAGCACCGGCACCGGCACGAATGCGTTCCAGCTGCTTGAAGGCGGCAAGGTCACCTTCAAGAACGGCACGATCGCAGGTGTGACCGAGGGCACCAAGCCCGCCGAGGATACCCCCAACTGGCACGGCGCACCCGCATTGGTCATTCAGAACTACTGCGACCTGACGCTGAAGAGCATGACCATCACCGGCGGCGACGAAACCGTCTACACCATGTCCAACAACCACGGTAACATCGTGATCGAAGACACCACGATCAACGCTGGCGGCGCAAAGGGCTACAGCTCCGGCCCGTTCGCTTTCGACGTCTGCGGCTACAGCAGCTACAACGGCGTCTCCGTCACCGTTAAGGGCAACAGCGTCATCAACGGCGACATCGAAGTCTCCCGCAGCAACGCAAACGATGTCAAACTGACGCTGGAAAGCGGCACGATCAACGGCAAACTGAAGATCGACGAATCCATCAAGCCCGGCGATGCGACTACCATCACCAAGTCCGACGTCGTCACCCTCGACGCCCCCAGCGGCTACAAGTGGGTTGACGGCACGCTGACGAAGATCACCTACGTCGCGGAAGTCAACGGCAAGCAGTATGACTCCCTCCAGGCGGCCATCACCGCAGCCGCGGACGGCGACACCGTCACCCTCCTCGCCGACACGACGGAAGATGTCACGATCAACAAAAACATCACCCTCGACCTCGGCAGCAAGACGCTGACGAACACCAACGCCGGTAAGGCCACCATTTCCGTGACCGGCGGCACCGTCACAGTCAAGAACGGCAACGTAGTCGGCGGCACCAGCTACTACAACATCGAGGTCACCAAGGGCAGCAACGCCAACCTGACCCTCGAAGGTGTCACGGCCACCGCTGGCAACACCGGTTCGTCCATGATCGACAACTGGGGCACCATGACGATCACCAGCGGCACCTACACCGGCGGTCTGAACGTGGTCAAGAGCGAAGAAGGCTCCACGCTGATCATTAACGGCGGCAAGTTCACGCTGGACTATGCACCGAGCAGCGGCTATACCGCGACGATCCTTGTCTATGGTGATACCACCATCACCGGCGGCGAGTTTATTCAGAATGCGACTCCCAAGTGGGGCAATCCGCAGGTTGTTATGACTGGCCTTGTGGAAGGCTACACTGCAATTACCAGAATCACCGGCGGTTCGTATACCAACAAGAAGTCCGGCGATAATATCTTCCACGGCCTTGGCAAAGCAACCAGTGACAACTTCGAAGTCTCCGGCGGCACGTTCAACAAGAGCATTCCTGCTGGCTACTGCGCTGACGGTTTCATCCCCACCAAGAACGCGGATGGCACCTACGGCGTCAAGGAAGGCAAGTATGTTGCTCAGATTGGCAGCAAATACTACGAAACCCTTGCGGATGCCATCAGACTGGCTGCAAAGGGCAAGACAATCACTCTGCTGGCTAACGTGACTGAAAATGTCGAGATTAGCAAGGGCAAGAGAGTGACCCTCGAACTGAACGGCTACACCCTGAACGGCGGCACCGGTACGGCCAAGGCTGCGCTGACCAACTATGGTACGATCACCATTAAGGATTCCAGCGCGGCTAAGACCGGTACCATCAAGCGTGATGACAATGGTACTGTGGGTGAGACCTCCTACTACGTCATCCGCAACCAGGGCACGATGACCATCGAAAGCGGTACCGTGATCAACAACTCCGGCTACAGGAAGGCGAATTCTACCGGTTCCATGGTCGGCAGCTCCCTGATCTGCAACGGCGATTGTGACGAGGGGGGTACGCTGACCATTAAGGGTGGCACGTTTACGCAGAATAACTTCATCGCCATTAAGAACGGTGCATTGGGTGTGCTGCATGTCACCGGCGGTACGATCACCAGCAACCACTCCGCGATCCAGAACTGGTTCAAGGCCGACATCACCGGCGGCGAGATCAAGGGTCAGCTGTGGACGGATGCTTGGAAAGAGGGCGAATCCGTTGGCGAGACCCAGATCGGCGGCGATGCCAAGTTTACCGGCGAGATCGTGATGGATATCACCGGCAGCGTGGCTCCCACGTTGGCGATCAACGGTGGTAATCTGAATGTCACTAACTGGCGCATTACCAGCGCTGCGGCCAACGCCGGCGCGAAGCCTGCTGTCTCGGGCGGCACCTTCGACCGCGCCGTCCTCCCCGAGTACTGCGCTGACGGCTTCATCCCCACGCAGAACGCAGACGGCACCTATGGCGTCAAGGAAGGCACCTACGTTGCCGAAACCGGCGGTGTGTACTACGAATCTCTCCAGGCAGCCATCGACGCGGCTCGTCGGAACGGGACTGTTAAACTGCTTGCTGATACCCGCGAGAATGTTACTATCAGTACACCCTACTTAACACTCGATCTGAACGGCCACACGCTCAACGGCGGCACCGAAAAGGGCAAGCCTGCTCTGACTGTGACGGCAAGAGTTACTGTCAAGGATGGCAGCGAAGCCCAGACCGGTACCATCATGCGTGAAGACACCGCAGAGAATTCTGGTGTTTCGTCCCATTATGTTATCGACATTCAGGGCAGCGGCTGGCTGACCTTCGAAAGCGGCAACGTTAAGAATGGCAGCGGCGTTGTTGGCGTCAAGGGCGCATCTCTGGTGCGCGTCGGCGATGACAGCGTTGCAAAATACCCCGGCCTGAACATTAAGGGCGGCACGTTCACCCAGGACAACTTCATTGTTATCAAGGTTGACCGCGGTGACCTCTTCCTGAATGGCGGCACGCTGAATTCCGCGAATTCTTATGCCATCGAAGACTGGCACAGAGCCACGATCAAAGGTGGTACGGTCAACGGCGCTGTTGCAGCTTGGACATACAGCGGCGGCTTAAACTCCGACCTTACTATTTCCGGCGGCACCATTAACGGCGACGTAACTTCCGTCAACTATGGCAATGCCGAGGGGAGAACTGCAAAGGTTTCGATCACCGGCGGCACCATCAACGGCAACCTGGATACCCGCAGCTACAACCCGGCAACGAACGAACTGACCAGCATTGATGATGCAGCCAAGGCTACCATCGAAGTCACCGGCGGTACGTTTAATAACGACCCGACCAAGTACGTTGTCGAAAATTCGAAGGTCACGAATAACGCAGACGGCACGTTCGGCGTAGAAAAGGCCTATCTCGCCAAGATTGGCGATAAGTCCTACTACACCATGGACGAAGCTTTCCATGCGGTTACAGAAGGACAGACAATCGTTCTGCTTCGTGACTACACCACGGCCAGCTCGCAGAACTCCGGCTCCAAGAGCTTCACGTTCGACCTGAACGGTCACACCTGGACCTACACCAGCACCGATGTGAACTACGCGGCGTTTGAGATCAACTACCCCGATGTCACCCTGACCGTCAAGAACGGCAATGTCGTAACTAATTCTATGCTCGGCCTGATCCCGTCAGCCATGGGCGGCACGATCACGTATGACAACGCTGGCCTCGTGTTTGATACCGTTACTGCGACCGCAAACGGTCACAGCGGCATTGAGACGAACGGCAATAACACGAACGACTCCGTCACCCTCAAGAATTCCACGCTCAACGTCCCCAACGGCTTCGGCATTTACTTCCCGTCGAGCGGCACGCTGACGATTGAGAATTCTAAGATCAATGCCAAGACCATGGGCGTTCAGGTCTGCGCAGGCAGCCTGAAGATCTCCGGCGCAGACACCGCCATCACGGTCACCGGCGACGCAGTTCCCAAGACCGAAAACGACGGCGCAATCCAAGACGGCGCAGCCATCTCCATTGTCAACCGCACCGGCTATAAGGCTCTCGAGAAGATTGAGGTCACCGGCGGTACCTTCACCGCCAAGACCGGCAACGCCGCGATCAAGGCCTATAACTGGGCGAACAATACTGAAACCGAGTTCACCGAGCCCACCAAGGTCGAAGTCAGTGGCGGCACGTTCTCTGCGGAAGTCCCCGCAGACCTCTGCGCAGTAGGCTACGAGCCGACCAAAATGGATACGGGTATGTACACTGTCCAGAAGGTAAGCGGCAACGCATACTATGTGGACAACAACGGTAAGCCTGTTTACGGCGATTTTGCGGCTCTGGTCGCTTCGACTAACGCGGCTACAAAGGGCAAGACCATCACGCTGTTGAAGAATGTCAAGATCGAAGACAATCTGGTTCTTTTCGGCAACCGCACCGTCGATCTTAACGGCAATGTGCTTGAGATCACCGAGATTTTCATCGGCCTCTACGGTAAGGTCATCGACAGCTCCGACGGCAACGGCCTGCTCAAGATCGCAGCGGATAACGTGACGCTTCAGTCCGATAATGGCCTGCTTCCGATCTATGATTCTGCTAAGGGTGGTTATAGACTGTTCAGCTTCACGATGAAGCAACAAGTGACAAAGCCTAGTGACACTACTGTCAAATTCAAGTTTGGGCCTATTTTCGAGAACAAAGAGGCATATAAGCTTTTGCTGACAGGAAATAATCACAATATTAAGGTTACGGTTACACTCAAATGGATAAGCGGTGATGGCCGGACTGGCGAACAGACATTCACTTTCCCGCAAAATTTGATTAACGGCATTGGCGCGGCTGAAGGCGGTAGCGGATTCGTTATCAACCTGACGGGATTTGACTCTGATATAACTGGTAGCGTTAGCAATGTTACTGCGCAGTGGGCGATCAGCTCGGGTACTGGAGCAAGTGTCAGCGGAACGCCGAGTGTCATCTATGAGTAAAATAAGGAAAAAGGAGGAAGCAAAACGGCAATGAAAAAGGAATATGAAAAGCCTGTAGTGATCGAAGTATCCTTTCAGTTGAATGAAGGACTGGCTGCTGAGGGAAGTATGACCATTGAACCGTGGTCCCAAGGCAATGGAACAGACAAGAGCGATTACCAGTTCCCGATTGTATCTTAATGCTCTGTAAAATCGCAGAACTTATCACAGAAGTCCCAGCGGGGGGCATGGCCCCCCGCTGCGCGGGATATCTCGCAAAAGAAGCCTCTGAGCCGGAGATCATCATCCGACAGGAGTATTATCGTGCAGAATGCTGGCCCAATCTGACACCTGAACAGATGGAGTACATGGAATCTGGTATGCAGTTTTACTGGCATCTACTGCGCTACAACGGTCTGATGCTCCACGCGTCGGCGGCGGCGCTGGGAGGGAGGGCGTACCTCTTTTCCGGCCCCTGCGGGCGCGGAAAATCGACCCATACGCATCTCTGGCAGCAGACGTTTGGAGAGGCCGTGCAGGTCTTCAACGACGATAAGCCCGCCCTCCGCCGTCTGGACGGCCGCTGGTATGCCTACGGTACGCCGTGGTGCGGCAAGGACGGCATCAATCTCAACCAGAAATGGCCGCTCGGCGGCATTTGTTTTCTGGAAAAATCACAGGAAAACCGCATCCGCCGCCTGTCCGCCGCCGAGGCGCTGCCGCTGATTCTGGCACAGACGACCTACCGGCTGCCGCCGCAGTACATGGAGCTTCTGCTCGCGTCGCTGGACAGCCTGCTGCGGGAAATTCCGGTCTTCCTGCTGGAAAACCGCCCGGAGGAAGCCGCCGCCCGCCTGAGCTTCGAAACCATGCGCCGCGCGGCGGAGGAGGAAGGACTATGAAACTCAAAGAAAACTTTGTTCTGCGTCAGGTGGCCGGCAGCTATGCCGTCCTCGCCGTCGGCGCAGCCAGCGTGGATTTTAACGGTATGCTGACGCTCAACGAATCCGGCGCGCTCCTATGGCGCGCGCTGGAACAGGGCGCCGACCGCCCCGCGCTCCTCGCCGCCCTCACTACAGAATACGACGTATCTGACGCACAGGCCGAACAGGATATCGACGAATTTCTGTCCACCCTGCAAAAAGCCGGGTGCCTGGAGGCGTAAATCCGCACACACGCGTTCCTGTAGGGGCGGACGACTCTGTCCGCCCGCAGGACGCAGTGTGTTTTCAAAAATCCACGGCGAATCCGTATGTAGTTTCCCGTGCGGCTGTAGAGGCCGATGCCTACATCGGCCCGTGGCGCAGCTGCAAATCTGCCTAAATGTTCCGTAAAACCGGTGCAGACTGCCGGGCCGACAGAGCCGTCGGCCCCTACAAACGGGCACGCATATCCATTTCCCCGCTTCTGGCTGGGCCAAACTCGGTTTGACCCGCCCCGAAACGTGGAACTAGCACGAAAAGGAGAGTATTACTATGAAAAAAATCATTACCCGTGTGCTGGCGCTCTGCCTGGCGGTCATGATGCTCATGACCTGCGCCTCGGCGGCCTATAATGCCAGACAGATCAATCAGGCGGACGCGCTGAACTACCTCAGCCTGTTCCTCGGAACGGGCAAGGGCTATTCGCTCGAAGCCCCGCTGAACCGCAGCCAGAGCATCACCTTAATCCTGCGTATGCTCGGCGAGGCTGCCGAGGCGGAAAAGGGCGGCTATCAGCACCCGTTCAAGGACGTGCCGCAGTGGGCAGACAAATACGTCGCCTACGCCTATGAAAAGGGCTACGTCAAGGGCTACAACGACACCATCTTCGGCGGCGCGGACACCGTCACAGACTACCAGTACCTGACCATGGTTCTGCGCGCGCTGGGCTACACCGACAGCGGCGATACGCCCGACTTCAACTATCGCAAGAGCGCCGTCCTCGCTAAGGAGCTGGGTCTGGTGTCCAGCACGGCGGATGATGCCAGCTTCGTGCGCGGCAACGCCGTGGAGATCTTCTGGAACGCCATGCGCGTCAAGATCAAGAACAGCAATGAAACGCTCAGCGAGCGCCTCATTGCCCAGAACGTCTTCACGCAGGAGCAGTTTGACACCGCTTCCGACTACGCTGTGAACGGCAAGCCCGCCGACAGCAAGACCGATGATAAGGCCGGCGATAAGAAGGACGACAAGACCGATGACAAGTCCGACGATAAGAAGGACGACGGCAAGCCGGACTCCGGCGAAAAGAAGCCGGAGGATTACACCTGGGAAGAGTATCTCGCCATGACCGGCGAGGAGCGCCAGAAGCACTTTGAGATGTTCGAATCGCTGGAAGCCTATCTTAAGTGGATGGAGGCAGCGAAGGCCGCCTATGAGAAGGAGCACCCGTCTATTGACGTCGGCGGCGACGGCAGCATCGATATCGGCGATATCATCGGCAAGAACTGATATGCAGACGCACAGCGTACCCATGTCGGCGCTCTCGCCGCTGATCGGGGAGATTTTGTCCTTCGGCGGCGACGTGGTGCTGACCGTGACCGGCCACAGCATGGAGCCGATGCTCCATGACCGCGTGAGCCGCGTGCGCCTGACGGCTCCGCGCACGCTCAAACGCGGCGACCTGCCGCTTTACCGCCGCGCAGACGGGACTTACGTGCTCCACCGCATCACCGCAGTGGACGCGGACAGCGTGACCTGCTGCGGCGACGCACAGTGGATACTCGAACGCGGTATCCCGCGCGCAAGCATCCTCGCGGTGACAGAGGCCTTTGACCGGCACAACGGTCGCTGGGTGTCGGCGGATTCCGCGCTGTACGGCGCGTATTGGCGCGTCTGGCTGGCGCTGCGGCCGCTCCGGCATCTGGCCGTCGGCGGGATGCGGCGCATCAAACGCCTGCTTTCCGGCGCGAAGGGAGCCAGACCGTGACAAAAACCGTGCTGAACCATGCGCTTGCCCCCTGCCGCCGGGCGGCTGTCTGGCTCTCCGGACTGACGGGGCTGCGCTCCGTACTGGCCGTTGCGCTGGCGCTGGCCTCGCGCGGCGTGCTCAATAACCCGCCCGGCGGGCAGAGCTTCGCACTCTGGTGCGCGGCGCTGCTGGCCCTGAGCCTGCTGATCCCGCTTCTGAGCGCGGGCATCAGCGCGTGGTACGGGCGCGTGACGGACAAATGTACGTCGGATCTGCAGCGCACGCTGCTGCTGCTGTTGCAGTCCAAGGACTGCGAAAGCGTGAACCGGTACCACAGCGGACATCTGTACAGCCGCCTGACCGGCGACTGCCGGACGGTCTGCGAACGATACACAAGCCTCTATCCGGGCCTTGCCGGAAAGGCGATGCAGCTCTGCACGGCATTTGCCGCGCTGGCTGCGCTGAAGCCGCTTCTGGCCGCGCTGCTGGCAGCCGGCGGCGTATTGGCCGCTGCGGCAGGACTGGCGTTCCGCCGCCTGCTCAAAAATCGTCACATGGCCGAGCGCCGGGCAGGCGAACGCCTGACCGCGAAGCTGCAGGAAACGCTGGAGCATCTGGAGCTTGTGCGCTCCGTCACCGAGCCGAACGAGAATGCGCGCCGCTTCGAGCGCTGCCAGAACGACTGGCTTGGCGCAAGGACCGCGCTGCGCCGCCTTTCCATCGGCGGCTGGACGGGATTTTCGCTTCTGATCTATCTTGGCTCGGGCGCGGTGATCCTCTGGGGCGCGCTGTCGATCCGAAACGGAACGCTGAACATCGGCGACCTGACCGCTATCTTGCAGCTGATCGCGCTGTTCCGTTCTCCCGTGACGGGCCTGACCGGCGTCCAGAGCCAGCTTGCTGCGGTGGACGCCGCGCAGGAACGCCTGCTGGAGCTGTGCAGCCTGCCGGATGAACCGGCAGGGGAGGAGATCCCGGCGGATGCCGTGCCGCAGGCGCTGGTGTTCCAAACTGTCAGCTTCGCCTACGACGGCGAGGAGCGTCCCGTTTTGCAGAATTTTTCCGCGCGCGTGCCGCTCGACCGCTGGACGTGCCTGACAGGCGCCTCCGGACGCGGAAAGAGCACGCTCTACCGCCTGATTTTAGCGACCTACCGCCCGCAGTCTGGCGAGGTCATTTTGGAGACGGACAAGGGGAATTACCCATGCTCCGCCGCGTCGAGACGCTTTTTTGGCTTCGTGCCGCAGACGCCGACGCTGTTTTCCGGGACGCTGCGGGAAAATCTCCTGCTGGCGAAGCCCGGAGCAGGGGAGGACGAGCTGCGCGCCGCGCTGCATACCGCCGCGTGCGAGTTTGTCGACACCCTCCCGCAGGGCCTCGACACTCCGCTGGGCGAGAACGGACAGGGCCTGTCCGCGGGCCAGCGTCAGCGCGTGGCGATCGCCCGCGCGCTGCTCTCCGGTGCGCAGGTGCTGCTGCTCGATGAAATTACCTCGGCGCTCGACCGCGAAACGGAAACGGTCGTGCTGAATAACCTGAAAGAACGGATCCCCGCCGCGCTTGCGGCGACGCACCGCCCGGAGATCCCGGCGGAGCTGGGAATGGATCTTCTGCATTTACCGAATATGCAGGAAGCAAGGAAGTGATGTCATTGTCTGCCGGAGGGCGATATCAAACGCGCAAAATGGCATGGTGGAAAATTCTGCTGATCGTGCTGGCCGTGCTGGCCGCGGCGCTTGGAATCCTTGCGTGGCGCTTCCGCGACGAAATCCGGGCGTTTGTCATCTCCCGGCAGTACAGCCCGGCGGAGCTGGAGACTCAGCTTGCCGACAACGACCAGACCATCCGCGACGCAGTGGATGCCTCGTCCGACGTGACGGTTCGTCCCCCCACCGACGAAGAGCGAGAGGCGCTGCGCGACGGCAGCCTGACGCAGGACGATCTGATCGGCCGTCTGACGGACAGCGGCGAGGCGAATGCTCCGGCGAAGCCTGCGGAAACGGCAGAGTCCGAATCGGACGCGTCGGACTATCAGAAGCAGCTTTCCGAGCTGATCGCGCAGGTCTACGTCCTGCGTGAGGAATATCTCGGAGCGCTCGAAGCGATGGAGGCCGATGCAAGGGCGGAATACAATGCCCTGACCGAGAGCCAGCGCACGGGCACAAAGCTTGCCTCCATGGTGAGCGGCTACCTTGCCAGAGCCACGAAGCTCGAAAAGGAATGCGACGGCAGGATGGACGGCATCATTGCGGAAATGGAGAAGCTGATCAAGGAAAACAACGGTGATATGAGCTTGACAGACACCGTGTTTGATACGTATGTGAAGGAAAAAAGCATAAAGAAAGCGTGGTATATGTCGCGTATGCAGGAGAAAGGATTGATTTGAACATGAAACGAAGAATTGCACTGGCCCTGGTTCTGATCATGCTGTTCGCGCTGGTTCTGCCGCAGACGGCACTGGCCGTGACCAGATATTATCTGACCGTCTCGATCACGGACAAGACCTACACCGTGACCGGCACGACCGGTTATCTCAGCCTGACGGACGACAGCCTGACCGGCGGCGTCGTGCAGGTCGTCAATGAAAAGTATGCCGGCGGCGAAGGTGAATTCAAGATCTTCGGCTCGGCAGCTATGAAGGCGATCGTGGCCAGCGGCCTTTCGGCGTATGAAACCAGCGGCCACGTCGGCTGGGCCGGCTGGGTCGATCCCTATGCGAAGGACGTGACGATCCAGAACGCGAACCCCGCCGCTGTGGGCATTGACCTGAAGGCGAAGCTGGTCGACCTGAGTACGACGGTCAACGCACTGACAGAGGGTGTCGATTATCAGCTCAGCTATACGCCGAGCGTAAAGGTCGCGCCTCCTTCGGACGGTGCATACGGAAAAACCTATACCGTTACCATCACGCTGAACAGCTACACGACCGGCGGTGATGACACGGGCTCCCGCGTCGGCAGAGTCATCGTCATTGACACCGACAACGGCGACGCAAGCGCGTATCCCACCACCTCTCCCAGCGGCGGAACGATCACCGTGACGGTCAACCCGGACGAGGGATATGTGATCAGCCGCATTATCGTCACCGACAAGAACGGCAACCGCATCTATCCGACCTACATTGGAAATAACCAGTACACGTTTATCATGCCCGAGGGCGATGTGACGGTCGAGCCGGTGTTCCGCAAGAAGACGATCAGCCCGGCAGAATCCGGTGTTGCAGAGCTTCTGAATGTGGAGGATCACACTGCGTTCATGGTCGGCGACAACAAGGGCAATTTCCGTCCCAACGATTCCATCACCCGTGCGGAGGTCGCGCAGATCTTCTATCGGCTGCTGAAGGATCAGAATGTGCAGAGTACGGAGAAGTTTGACGATGTCGCGGACAACGCCTGGTACGCGCCCGCTGTCAATACGCTTGCCTCGATGGGCATCCTCAACGGCACGAGCCAGACGACCTTCGAGCCGAACCGCTCCATCACCCGCGCGGAATTTGCCGCCATCAGCACCCGGTTTGCCAAGCTGCCGTCGGCCAGCGTGAGCTTCACCGACGTTCCCGCAGGCTACTGGGCATATGATAACATCGCGGCTGCTGCCGCGTTCGGCTGGTGCGTCGGCAATGGCCGGGGCCAGTTCAACCCCCGTTCGGCGATCACCCGCACGGAGACGGCTGCCATCGTCAACCGTATGCTTGGCCGTCTTGCCGACTTTGACGCCATTGACGCCGGTGCGGGCAGACGCTTCCCCGACGTGAGCAAGACCTTCTGGGGCTTCTACGACATCGTTGAGGCAACCAGCGAACATACTTACACCTTCGACAGCGAGCTGCTGCACGAAAAGTGGAACTAAGACCTGCGGCAGCCCCGCCGTCCTGTATGGCGGCGGGGCTGCTTCAACGAATAAAGGGAGCACAAGGGTTTGGAAAACAAAGAGCGTGAGAGTTTCTTTCTTATCATCACTTCGGCGGTCAGCGGACGTCCGCTTTCCGCGCAGGAGCGTGCGCGCTATGCCCCGGATATGCTGCCCGCCATGAGTGCGCTTGCGCGGCGGCATGACCTCACGCACCTGCTTGCGCTCGGTTTGAAAAACAACGGTCTTTGCGGCGAGCAGGGCAAGGAGCTTGACAACGAAATGTTCCGTGCGGCCTTCCGCTGTGAGCAGCTCGAGCATGAGCTGAAAAAAATCTGCGGAACGCTTGAAAAGGCTCGGATTCCCTTTATTCCCCTGAAAGGCTCGGTGCTCCGCCGGTACTATCCCGAGCCGTGGATGCGGACAAGCTGCGATATCGACGTATTTGTCCGTGAGGCAGATCTGGACAGGGCAATGGAGGCGCTTTCGGAGAACCTTTCGTACCGGATCGGGGAGATCTCTGACCATGACGTCCAGATCTATACCCCAAACGGACAGCATATCGAGCTGCACCGGAACCTCATTGAGGATCACCGGATCAATCAGGCGGCGGAGGTGCTGGCGGCAGTGTGGGATACCGCAATTCCGCACAGCGGCTGGACATACTGGCTGGAAATGCCGGACAAGCTGTTCTATTTCTACCACATCGCACATATGGCAAAGCACGTCGATAACGGCGGCTGCGGTATCCGCCCCTTCCTGGATATCTGGGTGCTGACGCACCGTGTCCCGCACGACCGGGACAAGCGGGAACAGCTCCTCGCGGACGGCGGACTGTCCACATTTGCGAAGCAGGCGGAGCGGCTGACCGAGGTGTGGTTCGGGAACGCCGCGCACGACGAGGCGACGCGCCGTCTGGAACGCTATATCCTGTACGGCGGCGTATATGGCACGGTGGATAATCGGATGTCGGTGCGGCAGGCCAAAAGCGGCGGAAAGCTGCGTTATGCGTGGTCCCGCATCTGGCTTCCCTATGAGACGCTGAAAACGCATTTTCCGTCACTCGACGGAAAGCCTGCGCTGCTCCCGCTGTATGAGCTTCTCCGCTGGGGAAAACTCCTGTTCTGCGGCGGCGTCACGCGCAGCGTGAACGAGCTTCGCATAAATCACAGCATCGGAAAAGAACGCTCGGAGGAAGCAGGACGGCTTTTTTCAGAGCTTGGCCTGCATGAGCAAAGCGGCAACGAGGATGCACGGACCTGATCGTGTGCGCTGTTTTTTTGGAACCGTTTCACATCAGTGTCAGACTTACGCAAAAAGCACAAAAAAGGAACTATATGGAATGGGAGGGTAACGCCTTACCTCTCTCAGAAAGCATGAAGTGGGTTTATGGGGAAAAGAGAAATGAGAGAGAAGCATACCGTTCCAATCGACAAAAAGCCTCGTTTTACGTTTGAAAATTTCCATATGGCGTCGATCCTTCTGGCAATTTACGATGTCGTCGTGTCGGCGGGCGCGTATTTTGCCGCGCTCTGGATCCGCTTTGACTGCCAGTATTCGCGCATACCGAATGACTACCTCATGGCGTGGTTCCATTTCCTGCCGATCTATGCGGTTGTCTGCGTGTTCGTCTTCTGGCTGTTCAAGCTGTATCAGAGCCTCTGGCGCTTCGCAAGCTATTCCGAACTTGCGAGGACCACGGCGGCTACACTCATCCTCGGAACCGTCTATACCGCCGGCATCACGGTGCTGTTCATGCGGATGCCGATCGCCTTTTATGTGGGCGGGATCGTCATTCAGTTCATGCTCTCGCTGGCTGTGCGTTTTGCATACCGGTTCATTCAGCTGGAGCGGAACCGGCTGCTGTGGCGGCAGATAGACAATACGGCCAGCCGCGTGATGCTGATCGGCGCAGGCTCGGCAGGACGTATGATCCTGCGCGATCTGCAAAACACAAAGGAAGTCCACGACCGCGTCTGCTGCATCATCGACGATGACAAGAGCAAGCAGGGCTGCTTTATTGACGGCGTTCCGATCATCGGCGGCAGAGAGGATATTCTGTCAGGCGCTGAAAAGTACCAGATCGAGAAAATTTTTCTCGCGATCCCAAGCGCAACTGCCGGACAGCGCAGGGATATTCTGAATATCTGTAAGGAAACGGCCTGCGAACTGAAAATTCTTCCCGGTATGTACCAGTTTGTGACTGGAAACGTGGTCGCGAGCCAGATGGAGGACGTCGCGGTCGAGGATCTGCTCGGACGCGAACCGGTCAAGGTCGATATGAAGGAGATCTACGACTTTATCCGTGGAAAAACGATCTTAGTTACGGGCGGCGGCGGGTCGATCGGCAGCGAGCTGTGCCGCCAGATCGCCTCCCACGAGCCGAAGCAGCTGGTTATTTTCGATATCTACGAAAACAACGCCCACGCCATTCAGCTTGAGCTGAAGGACACATACCCGGAGCTGAATCTGGAGGTTCTCATCGGCTCCGTCCGGGACAGCCGCCGGATCAATCAGGTCTTTGAAACGTATAAGCCCGACGTAGTCTATCACGCGGCGGCGCATAAACACGTCCCGCTTATGGAGGACAGCCCGTGCGAGGCCATCAAAAATAACGCCATCGGCACCTATAAGACGGCCTACGCCGCCATGGTAAACGGCTGCAAGCGCTTTGTTCTGATCTCGACCGACAAGGCGGTGAACCCCACGAACATCATGGGCGCGTCCAAGCGCCTGTGCGAGATGATCATTCAGTCGTTCAGCCGCAAGATCCGCGACGGCAAGGCGGACGAGCTGCCGCCGCTTCACGTGCACAGCAGCGACGAGAGCGGCAGTATGCGCGAGATCATGAAGTCCGCCAAAAATGCGAAAACCGAGTTTGTGGCCGTGCGCTTCGGCAATGTCCTCGGCAGCAACGGCTCTGTCGTGCCGCGCTTTAAGGAGCAGATCGCAAAGGGCGGCCCGGTGACGGTCACGCACCCCGATGTCATCCGCTACTTCATGACGATCCCGGAAGCCGCCGCGCTTGTCCTGCAGGCGGGAACCTATGCGAAGGGCGGGGAGATCTTCGTGCTCGACATGGGCTCCCCCGTAAAGATCGACACGCTTGCGCGAAATCTGATCAAGCTCTCGGGTCTGCGCCCCGACGTGGATATCAAAATCGAGTATACGGGCCTGCGCCCCGGCGAGAAGCTGTATGAAGAAAAGCTGATGTCGGAGGAGGGCCTGCGCACAACGCCAAACCAGCTGATCCACATCGGCAGCCCGATCCGGTTCGATACGGATGTTTTTCTCAGACAGCTGCAAATGCTCATGAAGGCGGCCTATGCCGGAAACGAAGAGGAACTCTGCGCGCAGGTCGAACGCGTGGTCACGACCTATCAGCCTGCCGGAAGACATGGCTCAGAGCACAAGGGTGAAGCCTTTGAGAAGCAGATGGAGCTTGTCGAGCATAAGGAGGCCCAAAGGGAAGGCACACCGCGGCGTCATGAAGGCCGTCGGGGAAACTACGGAGCAAGAAGCCTGCCCCGTCACGAGGCGGCGGTAAAAGAGTGAAACAAAATAAAACAAGCGGGAGGAACCATGGGATTTCATGGTTCCTCCCGCTGCTTTTCTGCTGGTTGGATCATCGGCTGCCAAATGGGGGGATCTTACACGTTCTGCGCCTGCTCCGCGATCTGCTTGAGCAGAATGTCCTCCGCGTACCCGCAGGCACGCGCGACAGAGCCAGCCTCGAAGGGGTTGGACAGATTTGCATAGCGCAGCGTTTCGAGATAGCTGCGGCTGCCGCCGGTCTTGCAGAGGTTCAGATAGTCCTGCCATGCGGCGGCCTTATCCTCGGCGTACTTCTTCTTGAACTCCATCGCGCCCATCGTCGTGAGCGTGTAGTTGATATAGTAGAACGGATAGAGGTAGATATGCAGCTTGTGGTACCAGTAGCCGCCGCGTTCAAAGAACGGGTCGTTCTCATAGTGCCGCCACGGCATATACTTTTCCTCCAGCAGGTGCCACTGATATGTCCGCTCCTTCGGCGTCAGCTCAGGATGGGCATAGCAGATGTGCTGGAACTCGTCCACGGCCACGCCGAAGGGCACGAAGGTCAGCGCCTCCTGCAGATGTGCGAAGCGGAACTTGTCCGCCTGATCGCCGAAGAACCACTCGGCATAGGGGTAAGCAAACTGCTCCATGGACATGGAGTGGATCTCCGCAATATCGGTCGACTCGCTGTAATAGTCCGAAATGGGCTGGCTGCGCATGGCCATATAGCCCGCGAACGCGTGGCCCAGCTCGTGCGTCAGCACCTGCATATCAAAGATCGTGTGGTTGAAGCAGGAGAACACAAACGGCGCTTTCAGGCTCGGCAGACTCGTCATGTAGCCCGTGGAGGCCTTGCCCGGCTTGTTCTGCAGGTCCATCAGCTCATGGTCGATCATGAAGTCGATGAATTCGCCGGTTTCCGGGCTGATCTCGTGATACATCTTCTGCGCGGTCTTGACCATGAACGCGTCGTCGCCCGCAGGCTCGGCGTTGCCGTCCGGGAAGACCATCTTTTCATCATAGCACATGACGTGGTCGAGGCCGAGGCGCTTGGCCTGCGCGTCATAGAGCTTCTGGCACAGGGGGACAAGGAACGTGCGCACTTGCTCGCGGAAGGACGCGACCTCCTGTTCGCCGTAATCCGTGCGGCCCTGCTCCAGATAGCCGACGGGGATGTAGTTCTCATAGCCGAGGTTTTTGCCCATCTGGTTGCGGATTTTGATTAGCTCGTCCCAGATCTCCTCCAGACGCGGCTCGTTGGCCTCATAGAATTTGGAGTACGCCTTGACGGCGGCAGCACGCATCGCACGGTCGGAATGCTCAAAATACTTCTGCAGGCCATAGAGGTTCAGCGTCTTGCCGTCGAACGGAATTTCCGCTGTGGCCATGATCTTCTGATACTCGTTGGTCAGACGGCTCTCCTGCTGGCGCAGCGGAACATTGGCCTCGCAGTACAGCTTCTTCTGCAGATCCATGGAGACGAAATACTGCTTGCCGAACTCCTGCTCGATATCCGGGCGGAAGGGGCTGGACGCAATGGCTTCGCTGAGTTCGACCTCCGCGCCGCTGAGCGTGGGCAGCGTGTCCTGTAGATAGGCGATCTCCGTCTCATAAAATTCGTCGCGCGTGTCGAGCGTATGCCGGATGTGTGCGATGGAATACTGCGTGAACAGCTCGCAGGTCTCGCGGTCGATCTCAAACATCAGCGCGCGCAGCGCGGCGTAGCTCTCCGCGTGTACAGCCGCGTTTTTCCATTCGGCAAGCTTAGCGCGCCGCGCTTCCAGATCGGGGCGCTTGTATTCGAGTGTTGAGAACCTGTAATTATCTATCATCGTTTGATTTCTCCTTGCATGAATTCTATATTTTATGATACCCGTGCGGACTGCCGCTGTCAATAGCCTGCCGCGGGTTTCTGCCCGTCTGCACCGGTGCATAGCTGCACTGCGGCAGACCATGCACATGGCCTGCCGCAGCTGCAATAAAACTTATGTAAACTTACAGCCCCATCTCCCGTTTGACCTCGCCGAAGCAGCGGACGGCGAAATCGAGGTCTTCCTTCGTGTGGCCGGCGGAGATCTGCGTGCGGATGCGGTCGCGGCCCTTGGGGACGACGGGATAGCAGAAGCCGACGACATACACGCCCTTTTCAAGCATCCGGCGGGCAAACTCCTGCGCGATCTTCGGGTCATAGAGCATGACGGGGACGATGGGGTGCTCGCCGGGGAGCAGATCGAAGCCGAGCTTTTCCATCTCCGCGCGGAAATAGCGCGCGTTCTCATGCACCTTGTCGCGCAGCGCCGTGGATTCCTCCAGCAGGTCGATCGTGCGGAGCGTCGCGGCGCAGATGGCGGGCGCGAGCGTGTTGGAGAACAGATACGGACGCGAGCGCTGCCGCAGCAGATCGACAATCGGCTGCCGCGCTGCCGTATAGCCGCCGGACGCGCCGCCCATAGCCTTGCCGAACGTGCCGGTGATAATATCGACGCGGCCCATCACACCGCAGAATTCCGCCGTGCCGCGGCCATGCGTGCCCATGAAGCCGACGGCGTGGCTGTCGTCAACCATCGTCAGCGCGTCATAACGGTCGGCCAGATCACAGATAGCCCTGAGATTTGCAATATAGCCGTCCATGGAAAACACGCCGTCGGTCGCGATCAGAATTTTCTTGCAGCCGGATTCCCGCGCGTCCTTGAGCTTGGCTTCGAGGTCTTCCATGTTGTTGTTCAGATAGCGGTAGCGCTTGGCCTTGCACAGGCGCACGCCGTCGATGATGGACGCGTGGTTCAGCTCATCCGAAATGACCGCGTCCTCCGGCCCAAGCAGCGTCTCAAACAGACCGCCGTTGGCGTCGAAGCAGGAGGAATAGAGGATGGCGTCATCCGTTCCAGCAAACTTTGCGATGCGGCGTTCAAGTTCCTTGTGAATCTCCTGTGTGCCGCAGATAAAGCGGACGGACGACAGGCCGAAGCCCCAGCGGTCATAGCTGGCCTTCGCGGCCTCGATGAGCCGCGGGTCGTCGGACAGGCCAAGATAGTTGTTGGCACACATGTTGACGACGTGGGATTTCTGCGTGGTGTCGATGCAGGAGCGCTGCGGGGTGGTGATGATGCGCTCTTCGCGCCAGGTACCGGCTTCGCGGATCGCGTTCAGCTCCTGTTCAAAGGCTTGCAGTGCAGTTTTCATGAGAATTCCTCCTTTACTTCGTCCAATCGAGTACGACTTTTCCGGACTTGCCGCTCATCATCGCGTCAAAGCCCTTCTGGAAGTCCGTGTAGTGGAAGCGGTGCGTAATGACAGGCGTCAGATCGAGTCCGCCCTGCACCATGTACGACATCTGGTGCCAGTTGTCCATCTTGCGGCCATAGATGCCCTGCAGCGTCAGGCCGTTTGTAATGATCTGGTTCATGTCCACGCTGATGGGGCCGTCGCCGAGACCGAGCAGCGAGACCTTGCCGCCGCTGCGCATGACGGAGATCAGCTGGTGGAACGCCGCGGCGTTTCCGGACATTTCAAGACCTACGTCAAAGCCCTCGGTCAGGCCCTGCTCGTGCATGACCTCGCGCAGATCCTCCTTTGTGGTGTTGACGGCAGCGTCGACGCCCATCCTGCGGGCGAGGTCGAGCCGGTATTCGTTGACGTCAGTGATGACGACGCGGCGTGCGCCCGCGTATTTGCAGATGCCGCCCGCGATAATGCCGATGGGGCCCGCACCGGTGATGAGCACGTCCTCGCCGATGAGCGGGAACATGAGGGCGGTATGCGTGGCGTTGCCGAAGGCGTCAAAGAAGGAGACAACGTCCTCCGGCAGGCTCTCGTCGATGGCAATGACGTTGCGCGACGGGATGCAGACATACTCCGCGAACGCACCGTCGCGGTCGACGCCGACGCCGACATGGTGCTTGCACCACTGGATATTGCCGGTGTGACAGTTGCGGCAGTGGCCGCAGGTGATATGACCCTCGCCGGAGACGCGCTGGCCGACCGTGAGGCCCGTGACGCCCGCGCCAAGCTCGGCGACCTCGCCGACATACTCATGGCCGATGACCTGAGGGGGCTTCACGTGCTGCTGCGCCCACTGGTTCCATTTGTAGATATGGACGTCGGAGCCGCAGATCGCGGTCTTGTGGATCTTGATGAGAACTTCTCCGGGGCCCGGCACAGGAACAGGCACCTGCCGCAGCTCCAATCCGGGGCCGGCTGTGGGTTTTACGATGGCATCCATCAACTGATTCATTTGTAATCCGCCCTTTCTCCAAAAATTCATATGTCCGTACAATGTGGACTGCACAATTAAATATGTGCACCCTATAAAGACATATTACCGGACAAATCCGGTCCTGTCAAGGGGAATTTGGTGTTTTAAAACAAAAACGTTCCGCAGAACGGAAACATAATAGGACGTTAGCACCAAAACCGGATGCTTCGCGCACTACAGACGCGGCGTCATTCCGGTTCGTGCACGCCGTTCCGGTATTCCCTCGGCGCACATTGGTAAAAGCGCCGGAACTGCTTGGAAAAATATGAGTGAGGACATGATCAGAACGCTTGTTATTCTTGATCGAGCAGGCAATTTTGATCGATAAATAGAAAACACCCCGCGGTAGCAAATCATCACTACGGCGGGGTGTACAAGTGTGGTGCACTAATAGTGTACAAATAATGTACTAGCGTACATCATCTCACTGCATTTATCCACTTTTAACCACGGCTGAAGGCATTGAAAACACTTGGTTTTTGCCAATCAGGCTTACTTCATGGCCTCTTCAACTGCGACTGCAACCGCAACCGTAGCGCCGACCATGGGGTTGTTGCCCATGCCCAGGAAGCCCATCATCTCGACGGAAAATCCACCTGACGGTGGATTTTTGCAAGAGTCGCCGGGACGTTCTGAAAGAGGAAATCCGCCAATTCGTAAAACAGGAAACATGTCCGTCCTGAAACTATGACATGCTTTGCCTATGGCACTACTATATCATACGCCTTGTTCACGAAACAAGGTGTTCCGGCTTTTTCGGACAACTACAATTATTATAGATCATCTTCCATCATCCAACAGCAACTTGAAAGAACATTCCCCATCTTTGCATCATCTTGAATCTTATCCAAAAAACTTCAAGCACTCTGCCGTTATATGGGAGAGTGCTTCTGCTATCATATAGCCATAAAGTTGAAGGGAGGAACGCGATGAAATAAGGTAAAATCATACGGGTGGCACCCAACGCCGAAAGGAGTATTCTTCTATGAATACACATTCTTTGTTTTCCTATGATTTTCCCAAGCGTTCTATCATCGCAAGTGCAACCACACTGAAAAAAGCCCGCAATCCGCAGAGTGCAGAATGTAAAATACTTCTGCGAATGATGTCCGAACACCCGGATTTCGAGGTTGCCGAAAAGGAAATCAACAAGAAGGACGGCAAGCAGACCTATAAGGGACTCACGTTTGGCACAATGGAGGACTATATCCAGACGCAGACCAACAGCAAAAAACAACTGGCAGTCTATCAGGCTGTCCGCCGTATGTCCAAGATCAAGGGCAAGGAATACGCCCTGACCAAGCACTGGTTTTTACAATCCTACCCCGCCTACAAAGAAAAGGCAATCGCCGAGCAGGAGCTTCACGCACTTCTTCCAAAAGAAGAACCAAGTGTAGTATCGCTTGCAAACGCCGTATATGAAATATTGTATTTCTTTGCAATCAAGGATATTTTCTGCCTGTCCTTTTCGGATTTACAAGAATGAACCCCGGCTTCTTCACACTCACCAAATAAAGAAGCAAGTGATGTTTTTCTTTGCTGTACTGCACGATCACTTTCTGCTTTTTCAGATGCTCTGCACCTCATAATGACCCGGAATACCAATCCACAAATAGTTATTATCCACGAGATGAGTATAGCTTGAGGGCAATGCTCCATTTGAATTTTTCCAAATGTAACCATATTATGCAAAATCCCGGCACATCCAATTAAGGTATATGGCAAATCAACTGTCAACAAAATTTCTAAATCGTTTCGATCAAATGAGCCGCTCCAAATACATAGCCCGATATGGAAAATTGGAACGAGAAATCCACCAGCCATTATCGCGCCAAGAATAACGGAAAGTTCCATTTTTATTTCTCCTCCAGTTTCTTCTCCCGCGCTTTTTGACAAAGCTTACACAAGCCCACTGCTCTGCCATCATAAGCAAGTGCTTCATCTTCTGTATTGAATGGTATCCAATCTGGCGGGGTTGGTTTCGTATGCTGGCAATATCCTACAATGTGGAGCGTGTGCGTTTTCAAGTTATATGCAAATTTCTCTTTCACAAATCTATCTCCTTTCTCTTTGCAGTTCTAGTATATAACATTTTGTTTTTTATTTCAATATAACAAACTGTTTTCTCTATACTTTTCTGTGAAACTTCCACAAAGGAGCACAGGAAAATGTATAGACGCATCCGCGATCTGCGCGAGGACAGCGACCTGCTGCAACGGGACTTGGCTGAATATCTGCAATGTTCGCAGGTCTGCTATTCCCACTATGAGATGGGCAAGCGCGACATTCCAACAGACGTTTTGATAAAGCTGGCTGATTTCTACCACACCAGCACCGACTATCTCTTGGGGCGAACGGATGAAAAGCAGGCATATCCCGCGTCCAAGAGTCGGAGCGAGGAATAGGCTATGCCCGGATAACCGTTTGACCGCATCGCCGTGTTATACAACTACCTGTTCCACAACACCTGTAAGGGGCATACTGTGGCCGTGGCGGACATTTTCACCAACTACCGCAACCACGGCTATGAAATTGAAATCAAGTCCTTCTACCGCGATAAGGACGTTCTGAATGCGATGGATGGCATAGAGATTGCCTATGACCACCGCTCGTGTGGCTACTGGATGAAAACAGACGGATTTGAGCCGTATGAGCTGCGGCTGATTGTTGACAGCATCCAGTCCTCCAAATTCATCACGCAAAACGTCGCCAACAGGATTACAGCAAAGGTCTTGAGCCTGACCGACCGCCACACCAGCACTCGCCTGAACCGCCGTTCGTTCGTTGCAGGCCGTATCCGCAGTATGAATGACAGCGTGGTCAAGGACGCAGACAACCTCCACGAGGCAATTCAGACAAACAGGAAAGTCCGTTTCCGGTATTTCCACTATAACCAGAGCAAGCAGAAATGGTATTCCAACAATGGCGAGGCGTATATCGTCAGCCCATTTGGAATGCTCTGGAACGATGGAAATTATTATCTGTATGCCTACGATGGAGAAAAATTCCGCCACTTCCGCGTAGATAGAATGGAGCATATCACAATTTATCCAGAGCCAAGAGAGGGCGGGGAGGCGTTCCGGCATATCGATCTGAACGCCCATCAAGCCGAGGTATTCAATATGTTCACCGGCACGGAAGCGACTGTCAAACTCCGCTGTGCCAACCACTTGGCAGATGTGATTTTGGAGCAGTTCGGCAAGGACACGATGCTGATTCCAGATGGAGAAGATGATTTCACAGTTTCCGTTCCCGTCCAAATCAGCAAGCCGTTCTATGCGTGGGTGGCGGGCTTTGGAGCGGATATGAAGCTCCTGTTCCCGCAGGCAATCGTGGATGAAATGCGGGATTTCATTCAGGAGCTTGCGGAAATCTATAAAGATCATGGGAAGATGTGAAAACACCTTCCCATTTGTTTGTTGTTGCTTCTGGATGATAAAAGATGATAGAAGTTGATGGTTAAGCCCGCATACGGATGTGTTCCTGTTTCAGACTGCGTATAATATTGATCTTATCAATGTCCTGCTTCAAATCGCTGGTCAGGATATTTAGATAATTCTCTGTAATGGCAAGACTGCTATGACCGAGTATCTTTTGGAGCGTCACCACTGAACCGCCCATCACCGCCCATTTCTTCGCAAACGTATGTCGGAATCGATGCACGCCGGTTTGCTTCAATCCGCGTTCATGGCAATAATCCCAAATGGCATGATAGCAACTGCTCCGGGTAAGCTGTTTCCCATACACAGAGCAAAACAGCCAATCGTTCCTATCTCCGCCACGATATTGTAAATACTCCTGAATGATTTTGACAATATCCTCATTCAATGGGATAATCAGCGGTTTACGGTTCTTTGTGGTATTCACATATACAACAGAATTGTCAAAATCCACATCCTTGATTTTGATATTCACAAGACTATTCTGCCGAACGCCAGTAGAAAGCAGAAAATTGACAATGACCCAACTGCGATAGGTTGAGAAAATGCACTTATGAACATCCGGTTTTCGCAATAGCTTCCGCAACTCATCGTCAGTATAGGTTTGGATAGGAATTTTGTCCGCTTTTGGAAGATGAATTTCAAACTGCGGGATGTAGTTCTGCTTCATGAAAAAACGCATCAGTGTTTTCAAGTCTCTGGCATACGTCCCCATAGACACCTCATTGAGATTGCTGTCCTCACGAAGTGCAATATAGAACTCTGTCATTGTCTTTTTGTTCAGCGAAGAAATGGGCGTGCTGGGCGGTATGCGTTTGTATATCTGTTTGATTGATTCCTGATAATGGAATATCGTCCCATCCCGCAGATTGCGGGCTTTCATGTCCAGCACATACTCTGCAAATCCATCCGCAAAGGTCTTTTCTGCCGGGAAGCACATCCTCATTTTTTTCATCAAAATCCCTCCAAAAACGCAAAAACGGGAAGCATGTCCTCTCTCATTTCTTTGAAAGGACATGCTTCCCTGTTTTCTTTTTGCGAATTGCGGAATTTGAAACTTTTCCGCCTCAAAAGCAAGGGTTTTCCCTTACTTCTTCATTGCCTCTTCAACTGCGACGGCCACGGCGACGGTGGCGCCGACCATGGGGTTGTTGCCCATGCCGAGGAAGCCCATCATCTCAACGTGCGCAGGGACGGAGGAGGAGCCTGCGAACTGTGCATCGGAGTGCATACGGCCCATGGTGTCGGTCATGCCGTAGGAAGCGGGGCCTGCGGCCATGTTGTCCGGGTGCAGGGTACGGCCCGTGCCGCCGCCGGAAGCGACGGAGAAATACTTCTTGCCCATCTGGACGCATTCCTTCTTGTAGGTGCCTGCGACCGGATGCTGGAAGCGGGTGGGGTTGGTGGAGTTACCGGTGATGGAGACGTCGACGCCTTCCTTGTGCATGATGGCAACGCCCTCGCGGACATCGTCAGCGCCGTAGCAGCGGACGTTGGCGCGCTCACCCTCGGAGTAGCGGATCTCGCGGACGATCTTGAGCTCGCCGGTGTAGTAGTCGAACTGGGTCTGGACATAGGTGAAGCCGTTGATACGGGAGATGATCTGGGCAGCGTCCTTGCCGAGGCCGTTCAGGATGACGCGCAGAGGCTTTTTACGGGCCTTATTCGCGTTCTTGACGATGCCGATGGCGCCCTCAGCGGCCGCAAAGGACTCGTGGCCTGCGAGGAAGCAGAAGCACTCGGATTCCTCGGACAGGAGCATGGCGCCCAGATTGCCGTGGCCGAGGCCGACCTTGCGGTCGTCGGCGACGGAGCCGTCGATGCAGAAGGCCTGCAGGCCCTCGCCGATGGCGGTAGCGGCTTCGGCAGCGGTCTTAACGCCCTTCTTCATGGCGATGGCAGCGCCGACGGTGTATGCCCAGCACGCGTTTTCGAAGCAGATGGGCTGAATGCTCTTGACGATCTCATACGGGTCAAAGCCCTTGGCCTGGCACATTTCGCGGCAAGCCTCGACGGACTCGATGCCGTACTGCTTGAGGACGCCGTTGATCTTGTCAATTCTTCTGTCGTAGTTTTCAAACAAAGCCATTTTCGTGTCCTCCTTTTCTTATTCCTGACGCGGGTCGATATACTTCGCCGCGGTGTCCCACTGACCATAGTGGCCGGTGGCCTTCTTGATGGCCTCGGCAGGCTCGTCGCCCTTCTTGATGAAGTCCATCATCTTGCCGAAGTTGATGAATTCGTAGCCGACGATCTCGTCGTCCTTGTTGAGCGCGATCTTGGAGCAGTAGCCCTCGGCCATTTCGAGGTAGCGCGGGCCCTTTTCCTTCGTGGCGAACATCGTGCCGACCTGGCTTCTGAGGCCCTTGCCGAGGTCTTCCAGAGAAGCGCCGACGGCGAGGCCGTCCTCGGAGAACGCAGACTGGCTGCGGCCATAGACGATCTGCAGGAACAGCTCGCGCATGGCGGTGTTGATAGCGTCGCAGACGAGGTCGGTGTTGAGGGCCTCAAGAATGGTCTTGCCGATGAGAATTTCGGAAGCCATTGCGGCGGAATGGGTCATGCCGGAACAGCCGATCGTCTCGACCAGAGCCTCTTCGATGACGCCGTTCTTGATATTCAGGCTCAGCTTACATGCGCCCTGCTGCGGTGCGCACCAGCCCACGCCATGGGTAAAGCCGGAGATATCCTTGATTTCCTTTGCCTGCACCCATTTGCCCTCTTCGGGAATGGGAGCCGGGCCATGATACGCGCCCTTGGCAACCGGGCACATATGCTTGACTTCTGCAGTATAGATCATATACAGGTCTTCCTTTCAAGAATTCTAAAAGCCGGAATTGGCTATTATTACGATTGGATTATACCCAGATTCGCGTAGGAAGTCAAGAATTTGCAGAAAATTAGCGGGAAGCTGATGATGAAGCGAGCGGGATATGCCGCACCGGCACGTTCCGCGTCGAGTATCAGCTTGACTTTCGCACAGTATGGCATTCCGGCAGACGCACAGCTTTGGCAGGGCCGGAAGCAGATCATCGCTTCCCCGTCAGATGCAGCACGCGGTCTGCGAGGCCGCAGAAGAGCAGGCCGCAGGCGAGGGCCTCATCCTCTGCGTCGGCCATGGCGGGGACGAATTCGAACGCCGCGCCGAAGGCGTCTGCAAGCGACTCAGACGTGCGGCCCGTCAGCGTCCGCACGTCATAGACAGGACGCTTCATGCAGACGGCCTCGCTTCCGGCTGCGGACAGAAACGCCAGATCGTCCGTGCGGAACAGGATCAGCGGCGCGTTCTCACCGAGATACGCGTCAACGGCGGGCAGGAGCCGGGCCAGCCTCGGCGCGTCCTGCGTCATGCGTTCCGTCACGCCCGCCTCGCGGGCGTATTTTGTCAGACCATTTTCCGGGCTTACACAGGCGGTCAGCACGGATTCCGGCGCAAAGCGGCGGAATTTCAGGATCGAAAGCTGCGCAATTTCGCCGCGCGAGGGGCTTTTGCCCGTTGTTTTGAACGCGAGAACGTAAAATGTTTCCAGAGATTCCGGCGCGGTCTTCCGCGTGAGCGCCGCAGTGTCGGGCGGCGTGTAGTCCGGCCTCTTTTCCGGCGCAGGCGCGTCGGCCAGTCCCGGCTGAATGGGCCGGAGCTGCTTTTTTACGCCCTCGAACCATTTCTGCCCCCGCAGCGCGGCCTCAAGCGCCGCCTGTTGCTGCGCGGCCTGCTTCAAAACGGCGGCGCTCAGATCCTCCAGCAGATCGCCGGACGTGTGGCGGCTGGGGATCCTGCCGTGCCTGCCGAAGCCCGGCAGAAGAAATTCGTTGGAATACTCGACAAAGCGCGCCTTTTCCCGCAGGATCGCAGCCGTCTGCGCATCTGCCTTCGCGCTGTCCCAGCGGGCGCAGAAGGCCTTGCAGAGCCGGATATCCCGTTCCAGCATCCATGCCGGGCCGCGGCACGAAAGCGCGTCAATGCGCGTATACGCGTCCGCGAGCGTTTTATACAGCACCTCCGCCGCCGGCTGCGGCAGCGGGGGCATTTTCGGCTGCACGGGTGGGTCGGTCAGAATATCCGGCAGCAGCTCCGGCGCGGAAAGCTCCGCCGGGGCAGGCACAGGAGCTGCGGGAGCCGCCTGCGGCTCCTGCTTTTCCGCCCGCTTCGGCAGCGCGCTCACAACGACGGCGGCAAGCCCGCCCGCAGACAGGATCCCGGCTGCGATCAGGCTGTACTGCGCGGCGGCAAAGCCCAGCAGGATCAGCAAAAACCCAATGATAATGCCCTTGACGGAACGCACGGCATTTCCTCCTTTGCGATTTACACGGAACGCTGCGGGAACTTTTCCAGACAGTAAAGCTGTTCCTCGTCCAGCCGGTCGCCGCCGGGGGCGAAGGCGTAACCGAGTTCCTGATAAAAATGCAGCGCGTTGATGGAAGCGGGGATCACGACGCGCGGCGCGCGCAAAAACAGCGGATCGCGCTCGATCGTCTCAATGAGCGCGCGGCCCACGCCGCGCTTCTGCTTCTCCGGCAGCACAAAGACGGAATAGAAGCAGCCCTCAGCCGGGTTTTTGTGGTACGGGCCGAAGGCGGCGCAGCCGATCACGGTCCCGTCGTCCTCGCAGGCGACGTAGAAGTGCATCTGTTCGCCGCGCGTTAAGAAATATGCGCGATCCTGCTGGGCGACCATTTCCTCGACGAAGGCCGCGTCATAGACAGCGCCGGAGGTGATGCGGGTGGCAAGCTCCGACACGCGGACGACCGCGTCCGCATCGGCGGGGTCAAAACGGCGGATATACATATTACGATTCCTCCCTGTGTGTATGTGTATAGTGCCTGATCTCGTTTAAAAATGCCGCGCCGTAGCGCTCGGCCTTGACATGGCCGACGCCGGAAACCTCCAGCAGCTCCTGCATGGAGCCGGGCCGCTTCGCGGCCATATCCAGAAGCGTTGCGTTGGAAAACACGATATAGGCCGGGACGCCCTGCTCCTGCGCGATGCGGAAGCGAAGCGCCTTCAGCGCGGCCAGAAGCGGCTCGTCCGTCCGGGACGCAGCTGCTTTTTTCTGCGTTCTCGGCCCGGCGAGCGTCGTACGCTGCACGCGCGCAAGCACCTGTTCGCCGGAAAACAGCACAGCCGCTGCCCGCTCCGTCGTGTCGATCCCGCCGTGGACGGGATCAGTCTCCAGATATCCCGCGCGCTCCAGCAGCTCGATCCATTCTCGAATCTGCGCGCCCGGCAGCGCGGACATCAGTCCGTAGGTCGGCAGCAAATCAAGCCCCAGCTCCCGCACGCGTGCCGAACGGCCCCCGTGCAGCGTTTGGCTTAGAATCGACGCGCCAACGCAGTAGCCGAGCCGGTTCCGCGCCCGCACAACGCAGGACAGGATCATCTGCGCCTCGCGCGTGAGGTCCCGCGTCTCGTATTCTGCCAGACAGTTCCCGCAGTTGCCGCAGGTTTTTTCATGCGGCTGGCCAAAATAGTCGAGCAGATACCCGCGCAGACAGTCCTGCGTCTTGCAGTAGCCTGTCATGGCCTCCAGCCGGGCCAGATCCTGCGCCTGCACCATCTGCCGCTCCTCGTCAGTCAGCTCCTCGTTCTCTGCGGATGAATTGAAGATCAGAAATTTAGCCGTCGTGACATCGCCGGAGGAATACAGCAGGATGCAGTCGGCAGGGGAGCCGTCGCGCCCCGCGCGTCCCGCCTCCTGATAATACGCCTCCACGCTTTTCGGCATATTGTAATGAATGACATAGGAGACGTTCGACTTGTCAATGCCCATGCCGAACGCGTTGGTCGCGGCCATGACGGGGCTGCGGTCGCAGATGAACGCCTCCTGATTTTCTTTTCGCTCGTCAGCGTCCAGTCCCGCGTGGTAGCGCGTGGCGGCAAAGCCCGCCTCCTGCAGAAGTCCGCAGACCTGCTCGACCGTTTTGCGCGTGGCGCAGTAGACAATGCCGCTCTTGTCCCGCCGCTCGGAGAGCAGCTGCAAAAGCGCGGTGCGCTTGTCCTTCGGGCGCAGCACTTCGAAGCGAAGATTGGGCCGGTCAAAGCCGGTCACGACCGTTTCCGGCTCATGCAGCTGCAAAATACGGATGATATCGGCGCGCACCTGCGCCGTGGCCGTTGCGGTAAAGGCCGCGACAGCAGGGCGGCGCGGGAGCCGCTGCAAAAATTCCACGATCTTTAAATAGCTGGGCCGGAAATCCTGCCCCCACTGCGAGATGCAGTGCGCCTCGTCGACGGCGACAAGCGGGATCTCAAGCTCCTGCGCAAGGGAGCAGAAGCCGTCGGTCAGCAGCCGCTCGGGCGCGACATAAAGCAGCTTATATGCGCCATAGCGCGCGTCGCGGTACGTCTCGCGCAGCTCGTCCAGACTCATGGAGCTGTTGATGCACCCGGCGGGGATGCCCGCGTTCCGCAGCGCCATGACCTGATCCTTCATGAGAGAGATCAGCGGCGAGACGACGAGCGTCATCCCCGGCAGCAGCAGGGCGGGCAGCTCATAGCAGAGGCTTTTCCCGCCGCCCGTCGGCATCACGCCGAGCGCGTCGCGCCCGGAAAGCACCGCGTCGATCAGCGTCTGCTGTCCCGCACGGAATGCCGGAAAGCCAAAATACTGCCGCAGCACCGCAAGCTTGTCCATGCCATCGCCCCTTTCACCCTTTTTCAACATTATATCAGTCCGCACGCCCCTTGACAAGCCCGGAAGCGCCCCGGAGGCAGCCTCTTGCCAACTGCTTTTGCGCTTCAGCGCCTTTTACATGGATCGAGCGCGCCGGGGTCAACGACCTGCACGTTCGATATTTTTTTCAAGAACCACTTGACATCACGCGTCTACTCGTGTAGAATAGCGGCAGCTTCTACACGAGTAGACAAGGGGGTGTTGAAACTGGAAATTCCGAAAATTCACGAAGGGGAGTACCGCTTCTGCCTGATTTTATGGAAGCATGAGCCGGTCACGGCGGCGCAGCTTGCGAAGCTGTGTCTGGAGCAGCTCGGCTGGAAGCGCACGACGACCTACACGATCATCAAGCGTCTTGGCGAGCGTGGGATCCTGAAAAATGAGAACGGGCTTGTGACCTCGCTCGTTTCCAAGGACGAGGCGCAGGCCTGTGAGATCGACGAACTGGTCGAAAAGAAATTTGAAGGCTCTCTGCCCACCTTTATTGCCGCGTTCACAAAGCGGCAGAATCTGTCCGCGCATGAGCTCGACGAGGTGCAGCAGATGATCGATCGCATCCGAAGAGGAGAAACACAATGAGCGCACTCTTTTTAACCATCCTTCACATGAGCGTCTGCGCAAGCTGGCTTGTGCTTGCAGTGCTTCTTCTGCGTCTCTGCCTGCGCAGAGCACCCAAGTGGTTCAACGTCCTGCTTTGGGGCATCGTCGCTGTGCGGCTGGTTTTCCCGTTTTCCGTCGAAAGCCCGCTGAGCCTGCTTCCGCGTACGGAAGCCATCCGCCCGGCAATCACAACCGTGCAGACGCAGCCTGCGCAGATCAGCTCTGCCGCAGCCGCCGGCGGCTCTGCTGCCCCGGCGCAGAGCTGGCTTTCGATCCTCGCCTGGGTCTGGCTCGCGGGAGCTGCCGCACTGCTCCTGTATACCATGGTCAGCACGCTGCGGCTGCGGTACAGGGTACGCGAGGCGGTCCGCCTGCGGGGAAACATCTACCAGTCTGAGCGGATTGATTCGCCGTTCGTGCTCGGTACGATCCGTCCGAGAATTTATCTCCCATATCGCATGGACAGCCGCGACCGGCAGCACGTCATTGCCCACGAGCAGGCGCACCTGCGCCGGGGCGACCACCTGTGGAAGCCGCTGGGCTTCCTGCTGCTGACGATCCACTGGTTCAATCCGGTGATGTGGCTCAGCTATGTGCTGCTGTGCCGGGATATCGAGCTGGCGTGCGATGAAACCGTGATCAGAGAATTGGGCTGCGAGCAGAGAGCCGATTATATGCAGGCGCTCGTCTCGTGCAGCGTCAACCGCCGCAGAATTGCGGCCTGCCCCCTCGCCTTCGGCGAGATCGGAGTAAAGGAGCGTGTCAAATCTGTTATGAACTACAAAAAACCAACCTTCTGGATCATTCTGGCGGCCATCATCGCCTGCGTCGTCCTCGCGGTCTGCTTCCTGACCGACCCGGTGGCCTCCAGGACAGAGCAGCCGTCTGATCCCGCCGTTTCCAACACCGAAGCCACCCCCGATCCGGCGGACACAGCCCCGGAGGAGCCTGCCCAGCCCACCGAACAGGATGATAACCTGTCCGCCGAGCAGGAAGCGATGAAGGATGAACTGTCCGCCGCAGAGGAGGCTGACAATTCGGTTTTGGATGAGCTGATCGGCAAAGCGGTTCTGGACCACTACGCGGACGCCGTGCAGCCCGGCCAGATCCACGTGGAAAGCCATGTCGTTCTGGCAGAGGACAGACGCGGCACGGAGACAGTCACCGTATATCTGCTCGTTCTGCAGGAGATCTACAGCACAGACGGCGAATCGCTGACGCTGGAGAACGGAAGCTATGTTCCCACAGCGATCACATTCTCCCTCAGCACCTCCAGCGGAGCGGTGACAGAATACTGGGAGCCCAGCGACGGCAGCTATTCCGACGACATCCGCGCCAAATTCCCGCCCGCCGCAGCCGAGGAAGCCCTGCAGAACGATCAGGCGTACATCGACGATCTGAAAACCGCAAGCTTCCAGAAGGCGCTCGAAGCGAACCGCAGTGCAGCGTCTTAAAAAATGCCCCTTGCCGGTTTCATGAACCGGCAAGGGGACAGTTCGTTATACAGCCGTTTTCTGCCGCTCCGGCAGCTGCGAGAGGATGATCGCCGTGAACATGACCGCGCAGCCGAAAAGCTCCCGTGCGGAGAGCGTCTGGCCGAGCAGCAGCCAGCCGAACAGGGCGGCGAAGACGGACTCCAGACTCATGAGCAGGGAAGCCAGCGCGGGCTGCACATCGCGTTCGCCGATGATCTGGAACGTGTACGCCACGCCTCCGGAGAAGACACCCGCATATACAATGGGCCACCAGCACTGCAGAATGGAATCCCAGTCCGGCGCTTCAAACAGAAGCATACCGACCGCGGACAGCGCGGAGCAGACCAGAAACTGTACGCAGCTCAGCCGCACGCCGTCCATATGCGGCACGACTGCGCCGACATAACAGATATGAACCGCGAACAGCACCGCGCAGCCAAGCGTCAGCAGATCGCCGCCCGAAACCGAAAAGCCGGAGCCGACGCACAGCAGGTACATTCCAAACACAGCGGCCAGCGCGCACAGCCAGACCTTCAGCCCGGCGCGTCTACCCATGAGCGCGCCCAGAATGGGGACAAACACGATATAAAGCGCCGTCACGAAGCCGGATTTTCCGACCGTCGTATCGAGCAGACCAAATTGCTGGAGCGTTGTCGCCGCGAACAGCAGCACGCCGCAGATCATGCCGGACAGCAGCTGCTTTTTCTTTTCAGCCCCTGTGACCGGCCGGTTCTGCGACCAGCCCTTCCGGTCGAGCACGGCAATGACTGGCAGCAGCACCAGCCCCGCCAGAAAAAAACGCGCCGCGCCCATCGTAAACGGCCCGATATACTGCATACTCTCGCTCTGGGCAACGAACGCTGCGCCCCAGATCATGGCGCACAGGAGAAGAAGAATACTGCCCTTTGCCTGTTTATGCATTGCCTTTGCTCCTTTATCGTAAAAAAGAATCCCAGCAATCATAGCATATCGCAGAGGCAAAGTCAAACAATCTTGCCGCGCGGCGGAATTTGTGGTATGATACACAAAAAAGGGAGGGCAGACGCATATGGAACCGTTATTTCTGCCGGTGCTGCACAGCTTTGAAAACAACAATATTTTTACCGGGAGCTATGGTAGGCTCCGCTTCCGCGTCACGCCAAACATCGTCATGCTGACGCAGAAGGAGGTCAACTTCGACGAGAGCAGCATGAAATGCGAATGCTGGCACGGCGAATACTGCTACGAAAAAAGCCAGATGGAGGATGAAAAAACCTTCCCCCTGAACGAAGCGGCCTACCACGAAATGTACGACTGGATCTCAGCGCACATATAAAAAGCAAGCCCTGGCCATTAGATGGGTGTTCATAAAACAGTCAATGGAGCGTATCGATACAGATGCGCTCCATTTCTCATGCAAACATACTATGTAACGGGGTGCAGCCCCCTTGGCTCTCCCTTTGGGAGAGCTGTCACCGCAGGTGACTGAGAGGGCCTTGCAGCCTCTTTTGAATGATAAGATCGATTTGTTCACACACATTACGGAAATCCCTGTCAATATCCTGGTTGGAGAATCGCAAAATCTCCAACCCAAGAGACATCAGGAATTGAGAACGTTCCGCATCATAAGCAAGCCCCTGAGGTTCATAATGTTGAGAGCCATCCAATTCAATGACCAGTCTGGCCGAAGCGCAGTAAAAGTCCACGATGAATCTGCCGATAATCCGCTGCTTGTAAATTTTTACCGGATATTTGCGGAGAAAAAGATACCAGAGCTTACGTTCGTGGGGTGTCGTTTCCCTGCGAAGCCGTCGGGCATTTTCTAATTGGGTGTTGTCTTTTGGTATGGTCATTGTTTACCCTCTCCGTCCTCGCTGCGCTCGGCCGCCTCTCCCAAAGGGAGAGGCAAGGGATGCTCGCACGGTACACCGAAAGGTGTATAGATGTGCGCCCTTTATCAGTTCGGCAAATTGGAGTTTACTGCTCAATACGGTAGTATTTGAATGTTTCATCTTCTCCGACAAAGCGAAAGCCTACCTTTTCCAGCACATGCTGACTCCGGGTGTTTTTCCTGATGGTATCTGCGTTTACCGCAGCCATTCCCAACTCGTCAAAGGCGGTTTTTACTGCCAAACGTTCTGCCTGCGTTCCATATCCTTTTCCCTTCACTGCGTCGTTTTGCATATGGATACTCAGGGAACATTCTTTTTTATCATGGTCGATCTGCTTCAATTGCAATTCCCCGATCACCTTATCCCCAAGCATGATCGCAAACAGTCTGCGTGAAGCATCCTGCCCCTTCATATCAAAATATCGATTTACCGCAGCTTCGTCATAAACATAGGGCTGAAACAGGTGCATATCCATATAGATAGACGCATCATTTGCCCAATGCTTGTACAGTTCGTGACATAGTTTTCGCGTCATCGCCTTTAACTGAATCGTTGGCATGTTAGACCTTACCTACCTTATCATTCCGACTTATCGCTTTGTTTAATTCGATCATGTGGCTTTAATATATGCAATAACACTCCCGGCAGACATTACTGCCGGGAATGAAACTGTCTTATGACTACCCGCCATTGCTGCGTGGGCCGCATTTTGTTATGTGTCAGATCCCGGTGCCTGCGGCTGCGGTTCTGTTGCCGTTTCCTGCTGGCGGGGCTTGATCTCGGCCAGCGCCTGACGGAGCGCTTCGTTTTCCGTGCGGAGCGCGTCAAGCTCCTCGCGCAGCGGGGCGAGCTGCTTTTTGACCTTGCGGTCGGCGATGGCCTGATGCACCTTGTAATGGCTGTACACATTCAGCGCTGTGAGCGCGACGAACGCGCCGCCCGCGATCAGACCGATCTTTTTCATGTCTGACTTCCGGAGCACGTGATGCGATTTGTTCTTTCCGCCGCGCGTGATCTCCACGACAGCGGGATCATGCTCGGCAAGCTTCCGCGCAGCCAGCGCCGCGCAGCACTGTTTGACCTTGCAGTTCATATTCTGACCTCCTGTTTGCAAAAATTATCCATGCCTTTGCCTGTATTATATCCAATTCAGCAGACTTTTGCAAGGGGCAGATGGGCCTGTTTGTCCAAAGCCTACGCAGTCTCACGCGCAGCCTTTTTGTTCTGTATGACCTGCAGCGCGATGATCCCCGCGACGATCACAAGGCCGATCAGATCCGAGACGGTGCCAGGGATCAGCAGCGTCAGTCCGCCGATCACCGCAAGCACGCGCAGCGGCCAGTGCATGGGCCGGAGGATATAGCCCTCCAGACCGGCGGCGACGGCGAAAATGCCGAGAAGCGCCGTAATAACGATCTGAATGACCTGAAACACGCTTGTGACGTTCTCGAACAGCATCTGCGGGTTATACGCGAAGATGAACGGGACGATGAAGGCCGCGATGGCGAGCTTGGTCGCATTAATACCGGTCTTCATGGGGTTCGATTTCGCAATCGCGGAGCCTGCATAGGCCGCCAGCGCGACCGGCGGCGTGATATCGGCGACGATGCCGAAGTAGAACACGAAGAAATGCGCGGCGACGAGCGGGTAGCCCATCTTGATAAGGATCGGCGCGCACGTGGAGGCCATGATGCAGTAGTTCGCGGTCGTGGGAACGCCCATGCCGAGGATGATGCAGCAGATCATGGTCAGGATCAGGCCGATAAACGTTGCATTGCCAGCCAGCTGCACAACGGCGTTGATGAGAATGGAGGCAAGACCGGTGACGGTGATGCAGCCCGCGATGATACCGGCCATCGCACAGGCGACCGCGACGGTAATGGCGCCCTTCGCGCCTGCTTCCAGAGAATCAAAGACGGAGTTCGCGGAATCGCCGGCTGCGCCGAGCGCGGCCTTGCCGACGGTGCGGAACGTGCGCGTCTGCGCGCTTTGCAGGCGGAGCATGAAGAAGTTGACAAGGCCGACCGCGATGGCCGCAAGAATGGAATACGCGGCGGAGTGCGACATCGTCTTCGCACCGGAGGACACGAGCCAGACCAGCAGGATCAGCGGCAGGATCAGATAGCAATCGCGGGCCAGAAGCCGCCACTTGGGCAGCTGATCTCTCGGAATGCCGTTCAGGCCGAGCTTTTTCGCCTCCAGATGCACGGAGATGAAAATGCCGGTGAAATACAAGATCGCGGGCAGGATCGCCTTGACTGCGACCTGCGCATACGGAATGCCGATGTACTCCGCCATCAAAAACGCTGCTGCGCCCATGATCGGCGGCATGATCTGGCCGCCGGTCGAGGCAGCCGCCTCGACTGCGCCAGCGAACTCCGGCTTGTAGCCGGTTTTTTTCATCATCGGGATGGTGAACGAGCCGGTCGTGACCGTATTGCCGACCGAGGAGCCGGATACCATGCCGCACAGTGCGGAGGAAATGACCGCGACCTTTGCCGGGCCGCCGGAAGACCAGCCCGCGAGCCGGTTTGCGAACGAAATAAAGAAATTCGCAATGCCGGTGCGCTCCAGAAACGCGCCGAAGATGATGAACAGCACGATATAGGTATAGCACACGCTGACCGGCGTGCCGATCACGCCGCTGGTCGTGTAGAACAGCTTATAGATGATGTTTTGCAGGGCCTTATAAAAGCTTGCGCCATAGCTCAGCTGATTATAGAACGCGTAGACGACCAGAAGCCCGGCGACCACAAGGATCGGCAGACCCACGCAGCGGCGGCAAAGCTCGACCAGAACCAGAATGCCGATGCAGCCGATGACCACATGAATGGGCTGGATGCGGGTGGCAAGCCGGATCATCGTCATGGCGTTGCGTGCAAAGTAGAAAAAGCAGGCCGCGCCGACGAGCATCAGGAGAATGTCGTACCACGGCAGATAATTGGGCCGCACGTGATGCTTGCTGGCCGGGAAGTTCAGAAAGCCCGCAAGGATGATAAAGCCCATGAACAGCGGCAGCCGGATCTCCGGCATGGCCGTGGAAAACAGCGTCATGCAGATGCAGTACACGGCAAAGCAGGCCATGAAGACTTTAATGACAATGGCGCGCCAGCCGGACCAGATGCGGGTGTTGGATTCGCGGTCATATTTGCGCATGACCTCGTCAACGTCGGCGGCGATATTCTGCTCTGTACCGGCGTTTGCGGTCGCGGGGGTGGTCTTGTCAGGATTCTTGGACAAGATGCATCTCTCCTTCTTCTTTTTGTACGACAACTACGGCAGGGAAGCCCTGCCGTAGTTGCTGCTATGCGTAAAGTACGCGTTAAGCTTACTTGGTGGGAACGTCAAAGCCCTTTTCCGCGAAATACTTGGCCGCGCCCGGATGATAGGGGACGGAGGTAACGGAAGCGCCGAACTCGGTGCTGACCTCCGCGTACTTGGCGTGGGTGTCGGTGAGACTGGCGGCGTTGTCGAAGATATCGGCGACCAGCTTGTAGATGGCGTCCTCGGAAACGTCGTCGCGGGCGAGGACGACCGCGCTGACGGCGACGGTGATGGTGTCAGAATCAAGACCGTAAACATCCTTGCTGATGGTGACCTTGGTGTAGTACGGGGAAGAGGCAAGCAGCTTGTCGACGTGCTCGTCGTCCAGAGAAACGAGATAGACGTCCTTGGTTGTCGCAAGATCGGTGATCGCCGTTGTCGGAGCGCCCGCAACGATGAAGGCCGCGTCGATCTGACCGTTTTTCAGAGAATCTGCGCTGTCGCCGAAGGACTGATACGTCGGGTTGATGTCGGCCTCCGTCAGACCGTAAGCACCGAGCACATCCATGGCGTTGAAATACACGCCGGAACCGGCCGCGCCGATGGAGACGTTTTTGCCCTTGAGATCGTCAACAGACTTGATCTCAGGATCGGTCGTGACGATCTGCACCTGCTCGGTGTAGAGCGCGGCGACCGTGGAGAAGCAGCTGACAGCGCCGGTGTCGGCAAACAGGTTCGTGCCGTCGTAGGCGTAGGCCATCACGTCGGACTGGCAGAAGGCCAGCTCCGCGTTGCCGTCTTCCAGCTCAAAAATATTCGACTGGGAGCCGTTGCCGACCAGACCGACAATGTCAACGCCCGCGTTGTTCGTCGCGTGCTGGGCAATGACGGAGCCGAAGGCGTAGTACGTGCCGGATTCGCCGCCGGTGACGAAGCGCAGCTTGGCACCGGCGGATGCTGCAGGCGTTTCAGCGTTGGAAGCAGGTGTATCGGCTGCGTCAGAAGCCGTATCGGACGTCGTCTGCGTGGGAGCCGCGGGAGAAGCGGCACACGCGGCCATGCCCAGAACGAGGACAGCCGCGAGAAGCAATGCAAGAATCTTTTTCATATCTATTCCCTCCTGAATTGATTTGCTGTGTGAAAGTATAATACATCAAAGTGCATTTTTCAAGATGCAATTTGTCATTTCAAGAAAAATATTTTTCAATAAATTCGTATTTTCAACGGAAATCCTTCAAAAATTAGTATAAACCTGAAATATATGAACAATCAAGAAAGATTTGATTCATTTTGATGAAAGACAGCAAACTGGATTCCTGCATATTAAGGCGAAAAATCAGGCAGCCCACACGGGCTGCCTGATGCATGATAAATGATCTAATCTGAATTTTTATTCAGATATTCTTTCAAAAACAGAATGGCCTGCCGGTAGCCCTCGAAGCCGAGGCCCATGTAGGTCTTCACGCAGGCCAGGCGGGCATAGGAGATCTGCCGGAACTCCTCGCGCTTCGTCACGTCAGACAGATGCACCTCGACCGCCGGAAGCGCGACAGCCTTCAGCGCATCCAGAATCGCAACGCTCGTGTGCGTATAGGCCGCCGGGTTGATGACAATGCCGTCAAACACGCCGTAGGCCGCCTGAATTTCATCGACCAGCGCGCCCTCGTGGTTGGACTGGAAGACCTTGCAGGAGATATCCGCTTCGCGGCACGTATCCTCGCAGAAGCGCACCAGCGCGGCGTAATTCTGCCGCCCGTAAATATCCGGCTCCCGCAGGCCGAGCAGGTTGAGATTCGGCCCGTTCAATATCAGCAGCTTCATCCAAGCACCTCCAAAATCTGCCGCACAGCATCCTCTACTGTGCGGTCGTTGTCGATCATAGCGTCCGCAAATTTTTCATACAGCGGCTTTCTGCGCCGGTAAAGCTCCTCCGCGCCGAGCGCCTGCGAGACGGGCCGCCCGCTGATGGGAAGGCGGCTCAAATCGCGCGTCAGGCAGAAGATTGTTCCGTTCTGGTGCAGCAGCGGGTAATTTTCCGGCCTTGTCACGCAGCCGCCGCCCGTAGCGATGACCAGCCCGGAGCGCTTGCCCAGCTCCGCCAGCACCGCCGTCTCCCGCTGCCGGAAGCCATCCTCACCCTCAAGCCGAAAAATCTCCGGGATATTCATCCCGGCCTTCTGCTCGAGTACGGTGTCCGCGTCCAGGAACGTGCGGCCCAGCTGCGCGGCCAGCCGCGTGCCGATCGTCGTCTTGCCGCTGCCCGGCATACCGATGAGAACCACGTTCTGCATCTGCGCGGCCAGCGATTTTGTGATCGCGGCAATGCGTTCGTCTGCAATCGGTGCGCCGAGGAACGCCTCGCAGCTTTTCTTTGCCTGCGCGGTAAGCATCAAAAGCCCGTTTGCCCGCTTGAGGCCGAGCTGCTCCGCCTGCAGCAGAAATTCCGTGCGCGCCGGATTGTAGACCATGTCCAGCGCGGCCTCCAGCGCCGGGAACCGGCTTAACGCAGACGGCGAGACACCGGTGTTCGGATACATACCGAGCGGCGTTGCGTTTACGGCGATTTCCGCGTCCGTGTGCCGGCCGAGATTCTCGTAATTGTCCTCCCCGTGCCGCGAGATGACAACGACCTCCCGCGCGCCCATCTGCCGCAGGACATACTGCGCCGTCGCCGACGCGCCGCCGCTGCCGAAGACGAGCGCCTTTTTGCCGCGCACCTCCGCGCCGCTGGACTGTACCAGCATGGAAAAGCCGTAAGCGTCCGTGTTGCCGCCCCAGAGCGTTCCGTCCGGCCTGCGGACGATGGTGTTGACTGCACCGATGGCGCGGGCCGTGTCAGACAGCTCCGCGCAGTAGGGGATGACCGTTTTTTTATAAGGGATCGTCACATTCAGACCGTCAAATTCCCCGGAGCGCAGAAAGCCCTCCAGCTCCTCCGGCTCCTTTTCATATAAAAGATAGGAATAGCCCGCAAGCTGTGCGTGGATGGCGGGGGAATAGCTGTGGCTGAGCGTCCGGCCCAGCAGTCCGCAGCGCAGTGTTTCAGAATGCATATCCAAGCTCCTTCTTTCTTCCCATCCACGCGTCCAGTACGGCGATCGCTGCCGCAGCCTCCACGCACGGGACGGCCCGCGGCACGATGCACGGGTCGTGCCGCCCGTGGATCACAAGCGTCGTGTTTTCCATTCGCGAAAGACTGACGGAGTCCTGCTGGCGGGAAATGGACGGCGTCGGCTTGAACGCGGCGCGGAACACGACCGGCATCCCGGTCGAAATCCCGCCCAGAATGCCGCCGCAGCGGTTCGTTTCCGTCACAATACGCCCATCCTGTACGCGGAACGCGTCGTTATTCTCGCTGCCGCGCAGCCGTGCGGCGGCAAAGCCTGCACCGAACTCCACGCCCTTGACCGCCGGAATGGCGAACACGGTGCGCGCGATCAGGTTTTCCAGCCCGCCGAACATCGGCTCGCCAATGCCCGCGGGCAAGCCCTCTACCACGCATTCGACCACGCCGCCGACGGAATCCCCGTCCGCCTTTGCCTGCGCGATCTCCGCCTGCATGGCCGCTGCCGCATCGTCGGAAACAGCCGGGAACGGCTTTTCCGCGACTGGTGCGTCAAACGGCGCGCTGTCCGTGGCGTGCCCGATGGACAAAATGCGTGCGCGGATGGAAATGCCTTCGCGTTCCAGCAGCTGCATACAGACGCCGCCCGCAATGCACAGCGGCGCGGTCAGCCGTCCGGAAAAGTGCCCGCCGCCGCTTACGTCCTGCGCGCCGCCGAATTTGACCTGCGCCGTATAATCCGCGTGGCCGGGGCGGGGGATATCCTTTAAGTTTTCATAATCGCCGGAGCGTGTGTTGGTGTTGCGGATGATGGCCGTGAGCGGCGCGCCGCAGGTTTTTCCGTTTTTCAGCCCGCATAAAAATTCCGGCGCGTCGGCCTCTCTGCGCGGCGTCGACCACGCGTTCTGCCCGGGCGCACGGCGGCTCAAAAACCGCTGCAATTCATCCGGATCGACCGGCAGCCCGGCAGGCAGCCCGTCGACCGTGACGCCGATGGCGGGCGCGTGGGACTGGCCGAAGATAGAGACGGTCAGATTTCCGGTATACACGCTGCTCATACTGCATCCTCCCTCAAAGAAGCAAAATCCTCCCAGAATGCGGGATAGGACTTCGCGACGCATTCGCTTCCCAGTACCGTGACCGGATCCTCGCAGCCGCAGGCGGCCATGGCGGCGCCCATCGCGATGCGGTGGTCGCCGCAGGCGTCCGCCGTGCCGCCGGAAAGGCGGCCGCGGCCTGAAATAATCAAACCATCCGGCAGCTCCCGCACGCTGCCGCCGAGCGCAGAAAGCAGCGCCGCCGTCGTTTGCAGACGGTCAGATTCCTTCAGCCGCAGCCGCGCCGCATTTATGATCCGCGTTTCGCCCTCGCAGAGCGCGGCAAGGCACGAAACGACCGGGATCAGATCAGGGATCGGCCCGGCGTCCAGCGTGATCCCATGCAGCGCGCCGCGCCGCACGGTAACAGTCTGTCCGGAGACAGTCAGCTCTGCACCGAAGCGCGTCAAAAGCTCCGTAATGGCCCGGTCCGCCTGCAAAGACGCGGGATTCAACCCCGCCACGGTCACGCCTGTCTCAGACAGGGCGCCCATGCACAGGAAAAACGCCGCGTTCGACCAGTCGCCCTCGACTGTCTGCACGGCAGGCGCGGCATAGCGCTGCCCGCCGCCGATCTGCCAGACCGACCCGTCCTTTTTTGTGAGAATGCCTGCTTCTGCAAGCGCCTGCTCCGTCATGGCGACGTAGCGTGCCGATTGGAGCGCGCCCGTGACCGTCAGCGTGCTGTTTCCGCTCAGAAGCGGCAGCGCAAACAAAAGCCCGGAAATAAACTGCGAGGAAACATTGCCGGGCAGGGAATAGTCTCCCGCGCATAATTGCCCAGCCGTATGCAGGACGGCCCCGTCCTGCTGCAGCTGCATTCCATGCGCCTCCAGAACCTCCCACAGCGGGGACAAAGGCCGCTCCGGGAGCCGCCCATGCATCTGAATCTCTGCCTGAACGCCAAGCGCGCCGAGAACCGGCAGCAGAAACCGCAGCGTCGACCCGCTTTCGCCCACGTCAAGCTTTGCATTTGCGGGGCGTGCTCCGATTGGGGTGATCAACAGCCCAGCCGTTTCCTGCGTAAGCTGCGCGCCGAGTGCCTCCAGACACTGCACCGTCGCCTCAATATCCGCGCTGAAGCCGTCCAGAACCAGCCGGGACGGCGCTTTGGAGAGCGCCGCGCAGATGAGCATCCGGTGCGCCTGCGATTTGGAGGCCGGAATCTGAACCGCGCCCGTGCGCGGGCCGGGAGCTACCGTCCGCGTCATTTCGCACCTCCGGCCCTCAGCCAGTCGGAAATTTCGGAGGCCGGGGTCTTTCGTATTTCGCAGCTTCCGACAGCCGTTGGAACGATCAGATTGATCGAGCCGCCGGAGGCTTTCTTGTCGTGTAGAATCGTTCCAAGCATCTGTTCGACCGGATATGCGCAGTCGACCGGCAGGCCGTACTGCCGCAGCAGCGCCAGCACCGCGTCCCGCGTCCCGGCGGTGCAGAGGCCAAGCTGCGCAGCCGACCGCACGATCATCGCCATGCCGATGGCGACGGCGGAACCGTGGCTGACGGCAAAGCCGCTGCACGCCTCGATCCCATGGCCGAAGGTATGGCCGAGATTCAGAAGCTGCCGCTGTCCGCGGTCAAATTCATCCTGCGCAACAATATCGCGCTTCATCCGCACGCACGTTTCAATGATATGCTCCAGGTGCGTACGCGGCGGCGTGCGGTTCAGCTCCTCGAAAAACGGCGCGTTTCCGAGTACCGCGTATTTGATGACCTCCGCGCAGCCGTCGCGGAAAATTTCGTCCGGCAGGGAATCCAGACAGTCCGGGTCGCAGAGCACGAGACACGGCTGATAGAACGTCCCGGCCAGATTTTTCCCGGCGGGCAGATCGATGGCCGTCTTGCCGCCGACGGAGGAATCGACCATAGCCAGCAGCGTCGTCGGGATCTGGATGAAGCCGATGCCGCGCAGATACGTAGACGCGGCAAAGCCCGTCAGATCACCCACTACGCCGCCGCCCAGCGCGAGGGCCGCGTCCGCCCGCGTCAGCCGGTTTTCACACAGCGCGTCGAGAAGCGCCAGATACGTCTTCGCGCACTTGGAGCCCTCCCCATGCGGAAACACAAACCGGCACACGGAAAAACCGGCGTCCACAAGGCTTTTCTGCACCGTTTCGCCATACAAAGGCCATACGGAATCATCCGAGACAAGCATGACCGTGCCTGCGTTCGTCACGCCGCGCACCAGCTCACCCGCGCGGCGCAGCAGCCCGCGCTCGATCAGAATGTCGTACCGCCTTGAGGCGGAGACCGTGACTGTTTTCATCGTCCGTCGACCTCCTCCTTGCGTTTTTTGCCGTCCTCGAGCAGCTGCGTCAGCGCAGCCGCGTCGTCTTCTGCAATCGCGGCGCGGTATTCCATCAGTCTGTCCATCAGACAGTCCAGCTCATGGAGCATATTGTCCCGGTTTTCCAGAAACAGCTCCGACCACATCGGCGCGTTCAGCCACGCCACGCGGGTCATGTCCTTATAGCTTCCGGCGGAAAAACCCTTGTGCGCCCTTGCCGTCGGGCTTTTGATATACGCATTCGAGACAAGATGCGCCATCTGCGAGGTAAACGCGATCATTTCGTCGTGCTTCTCCGCCGTCGTGACGGAGTAGCTGCCGAAGCCCGCCGGGCGCAGCAGCTCCTGCACGCGCGAGAGCAGCGCGATATTGTCAAAATCCGGCGGCACAATGACCATCGGCGCATTGTGATACAGATTCGCACGCGCGTGGCCGAACCCGGAATACTGCGTGCCGGCCATCGGATGTCCGCCGAGATAGGTAAACCGGTACTGCTCCGCCAGCGGGAACGCCGCCGCGCAGACCACGCGCTTCGTGCCGCAGCAGTCGATCACGACGGGCCTGCTTCCGATATGCGGCGCGGCAGAACGCAGATAGTCGATCGCGGCAAGCGGCCGCACGCACAGAAGCACCAGATCGCACGTGCCGATGTTCTCCATCGTAAGCGGCGCGTTCACCGCATCCGCCAGCTGCGCGAAGGCAAGCATACTTTCGTCCACATCATAGCCGTACACCGTCCAACCGGCAGCGTGATACGCCTTTGCAAACGAGCCTCCGATGAGGCCCAGACCCACGATCCCGACCGTCATTCCGCCACCGCCTCGCGCACCGCGCGTACCTTCCGCGCGACCTCTGCAAACTGCTCACAGGTCAGAGACTGCGCGCCGTCGCACAGGGCGTGGATGGGGTCATTGTGTACCTCGACGATCACGCCGTCAGCCCCGCAGGCAGCAGCAGCCAGCGTCATCGGCGGCACGAGCCGGTTGATGCCTGTAGAATGGCTGGGATCGACGATGACCGGCAGGTGCGACAGCTCATGCAGCATCGGAACAGCCGCCAGATCGAGCGTATTTCTGGTGTAATCGTCAAACGTGCGGATGCCGCGCTCGCAGAGAATGACATTGCCATTGCCGCTGGCCATGATATATTCCGCGCTCATCAGCAGCTCCTTGAGCGTGTTGGCAAGCCCGCGCTTGAGCAGGATCGGCTTTTTGACCGAGCCCATCTCCTTCAGAAGATCATAATTCTGCATGTTGCGCGCGCCGATCTGAATGACGTCGACGTTCTCAAACAGCGGCAGATGCTTAATGTTCATCAGCTCCGTCACGATAGGCAGCCCCGTTTCCTGCTTGGCGATCTCAAGCAGGCGAATGCCCTCGCCGTGCAGCCCCTGGAAGTCATACGGAGACGTGCGCGGCTTGAACGCGCCGCCGCGCAGCAGCTGCGCACCTGCGGCCTTGACGGCCTTCGCAACGTATACGATCTGCTCCTCCGATTCGACCGAGCACGGCCCCGCGATCATCGCGAAATGCCCGCCGCCGAATTTCGCATCCCCGACCGAAACCACGGTATCGTCCGGGTGGAACTTGCGGTTGCAGCATTTGAAGGGGTCTGAAACGCGCTTGACGGAATCGACGATATCCAGGCTTTCAAGCAAAGACATATCGATCCGGCTCGTGTCGCCGACCAGACCCAGCACGGTCTGGTACTCGCCGAGCGAGGGGTGTACGTCGATTCTCTGGCTGCGCAGCCAGTTGATGAGCTGGTTCCGCTTTTCCTCCGGGACGTTGTGCTTCAATACGACAATCATGGTTTTGACCTCCAGTACAATAAAAAATGCGGCACAGTCAATTCTGTGCCGCATACAAATCACAAGCTCTTCTGCGCATCACAAATTGACCTTACTATCCGGCGACAGTAAAGTAATAATAGGACGCGAAAACAGAAGTGAACATGAGAAGACTCTCCTTATGAAAATCTGTGACAATCATAGCACGCTGGACGCCGCTTGTCAACCGGGCGGGCGTGAAAAATGGGGAATCAGAGCGCTTCCGCCTCCGCAAGCCACAGGCTGCCCGACGCGTCCGACGGCATACGCCAGTCGCCTCTGGGGCTGAGCGTCACGGAGCCGACCTTCGGGCCGTCCGGGATGCACGAGCGCTTGAACTGCTGCTGGAAGAACCGGCGGCAGAACGTTTTCAGCCAGTGCCGGATCACGTCGTCCGGATACCTGCCGCCATACGCGTATTTCGCCATCCGGAACAGCTTGCGCGGCCGTGAGCCGAAGCGCAGCAGATGGTACAGGAAGAAATCATGCAGCTCATACGGGCCGACGAGATCCTCTGTCTTCTGCGCGATCTGTCCGTTTTCGTCCGCGGGCAGAAGCTCCGGCGAAACAGGCGTGTCGAGAATATCCAGCAGCACCTCCCGCAGCGCGGGCGCGCTGCTCCCGGCCTCATGCTGCACGATGTAGCGCACCAGCGTTTTGGGAACCGAGCAGTTGACCGCGTACATGGACATATGGTCGCCGTTATACGTCGCCCAGCCGAGCGCAAGCTCAGAAAGATCACCCGTGCCGATGACCAGTCCGCCGGACTGGTTCGCGATGTCCATCAGGACCTGCGTGCGCTCCCGCGCCTGACAGTTTTCATAGGTGACGTCGTGCACGGCTTCGTCATGGCCGATATCCGCGAAATGCTGCCGGACGGAGGCTGTGATATTGACCTCCTGCACGCTGACGCCAAGCTCCTCGCAGAGCTTGACCGCGTTGGACTTCGTCCGCTTCGTCGTGCCGAAGCACGGCATGGTGACGCACTGGATCTCCTTCCGGCTGCGTCCGGCCAGATCGAACGCGCGCACGCACACCAGCAGCGCCAGCGTGCTGTCCAGACCGCCGGAAATGCCGAGCACAACCGTTTTCGCGTGCGTGTGCTCCACCCGCTTTTTCAGGCCCTGCGACTGGATGCGCAGAATCGCCTCCGCGCGGGCGCGCAGCTGCTCGTCATACGGCGGGACGAACGGATTGGGCGCAATGCGCCGCGTCAGAACCGTCTCGCGCAGCGGCTGATCGAAAACGACCGGCTGAAGGCCGGGAACGGAATCGTAGCTCGTCGTGCGGTGCCGTTCGTGCATGAGCCGCTGCACGTCGATCTCGGAGACCGTCAGCGAAGCGTCCGCAAACGGCTCGTTTTCTGCCAGGATCGTCCCGTTTTCCGCGATCAGATGGTGCCGCGAGAAGACCATGTCCTGCGTCGATTCCGTCGGCGACGCGCTGCAGTAGACATAGCCGCAGGCCAGCCGCGCCGACGTCGCGCCGACCAGCGACCGGCGGTACTCTGCCTTGCCGATCACCTCGTCGGAGGCGGAGAGATTCAGAATGATGGCCGCGCCGCCCGCGCAGAGCCGCGTCGACGGCGGGCAGGGAACCCACAGATCCTCGCAGAGCTCCACACCGAAGGTGTAGTCCTGCATCCCGGAGCAGCAGAACAGAAGCTCCGTTCCAAACGGCACGCTCTGGCCGCAGAGCGGGAGCGTATACGTCCTTCCCTCCAGCGTTTTCGCGGAGGAAAACTGCCGCAGCTCATAGAATTCGCCGTAATTCGGCAGATGCGTCTTCGGCACCACGCCGAGCAGCCGTCCTGCGTGGACGACTGCCGCGCAGTTATAGAGTTTTCCGCCGAAGCGAAGCGGAAGCCCGACCGCCGTGACCGGGTAGAGGTCCTTCGACGCCTCCACGATCCGCGCCAGCGCAGGCTCGACCGCGCCGAGCAGGCAGTCGGAGAAAAACAGATCGCCGCACGTGTAGCCCGTCAGGCAAAGCTCCGGCAGCGTCAGCAGATTCACGCCCGCCGTGTCCGCCTCACGCATCCGCGCCAAAATCTGCTCCGTATTATACTGCACATCCGCGACCACGACGTCGATCGTCCCGGCAGCGGCCTTGATAAAACCGTCTTTCATGGAACCGTTCTCCTGATTTTATAAAGTATCATATATACGATACACGGTTTTGCCGGAATTATCAAGAATAAAAACAAATTGGGTCGGAGACTGGAAAATCTGCGCTTTTGTGCAGAATATATATTTTGAAAGCGGTGTATTGACAACAAACTGTTCAACTTGTAAGATAGAAGAGCCGCCGCTGTGCGGCAGATCGAGTGAAAGGCGGACAGGACATGATTGAACTCAACGGCATGGAGCTGACGATCGAGCAGGTCATCGCGGTGGCCAGACACAACGAGCAGGTGCGAATTTCCGAACCGGCGAAGGAAAAAATCAACCGGGCACGGGCCTACGTGGACGAAAAGCTTGCGCAGAAGGCCGTGATCTACGGTCTGACGACCGGCTTCGGCAAATTTTCCGACACGTTTGTCCCCGAGCAGGAGACAGCTGCGCTTCAGCGCAATCTGATCATCAGCCATGCCTGCGGCATGGGCGCGCCGCTGCCGCGCGAGGTCGTGCGCGGGGCGATGCTGCTGCGGTGCAACGCGCTTGCACGCGGCAATTCCGGCATCCGCCTGTCGACGCTCGAAACGCTGCTTGCCATGCTGAACCGCGGCGTGCATCCGGTGATCCCGGAGAAGGGCTCGCTCGGCGCGAGCGGCGATCTTGCGCCGCTGGCGCATATCGTGCTGGTCATGCTGGGCGAGGGCGAAGCGGAATATCAGAACGCGGTCCTGCCCGGAAAACGGGCAATGGAGCTGGCCGGGCTTGCGCCCGTTGAGCTTGCGGCCAAGGAGGGCCTTGCGCTCATCAACGGTACGCAGATCATGACCGCCATCGCCTGCGGCGTGGTATACGACGCCGTGCAGCTGGCAAAAACGGCGGATATCGCCGCCGCCATGACGTGCGAGGCACAGCTGGGCATCCTGAGTGCCTTTGATCCCGAGGTGCACGCGCTGCGCGGCCAGCAGGGGCAGATGCGCACGGCGCAGAATCTGCTGCGGCTTCTGGACGGGAGCCGTCTGGCCTTCGCGCACAACCCGGAGAAGGTGCAGGATGCCTATTCGATCCGCTGCGTCCCGCAGATCCACGGCGCCAGCCGCGACGCTATCCGCTATGTGTGGGATATCGTCAGCCGCGAGATCAATGCCGTGACCGACAATCCGCTCATTTTCCCCGAGGCGGACAAGGTGATCTCCGGCGGCAACTTCCACGGCCAGCCGGTCGCGCTTGCGATGGACTTTCTGGGCATAGCCCTCAGCGAATATGCCAATGTGTCCGAGCGCCGGCTGGAGCGCATGGTCAATCCCGCGCTGTCCAACGGCCTTCCCGCGTTCCTGACAAAATATGGCGGCGTACACTCCGGCTTCATGATCACGCAGTACGCGGCGGCCTCCATGGTCTCGGAAAACAAGGTCTACGCGCATCCCGCGTCGGTAGACTCCATTCCGTCCTCCGCCAATCAGGAGGACCATGTCAGCATGGGCACGACCGCAGCCAGAAAGGCCCGCATGATCCTCGACAACAGTCAGAAGGTCGTCGGCATCGAGCTGCTTGCCGCAGCGCAGGCGCTGTGGCTGCGCGGCGAGTCGCTCCTCGCCCCCGCGACGGCGGCAGTCTATCAGAAAATCCGCCAGACCGTCCCGCCGGTCGATACCGATGTCATTATGTACCCCCAGATGGCCGAGCTTGACCGCCTGGTCAAGTCGGGCGCATTGCTCGAAGCCGCAGAACAGATCTGCGGGAAGCTCCTGTAAGACAGATATAAAGCAAAATTCGAATATATGGAATATACCGAAATACCGCCCCGGACGCGCAGCTTGAAGCACGTTCGGGGCGGTGTTCTGTTATTCAAAAACCGGCTCTGGCAGGCGGTTGGTGGACGGGGCGGAGTGGAGGACGGAAAGCGTGTCCTTCACCGTGGATAAAAAAGCGGACAGCAGCGGGGAGGCCTCCTCTCCGGCACGGACGGCAAGACAGATCGTGCGGTGCGGGTGTACCTCCAGCTCCTTGATGGCGACGCGGTAGTGAAAATGCTTCAGGATCAGGCCGGAGGTAATGGTGCAGCCCAGCTCGTTTTCGACCATGCCGAGGATGGAAATGTCGTCAGACATGGTAAAGGCGATCTTCGGTGTGAAATTGTATTCCCGGCAGAGGGTGGTGATCTCCTCGTTTTTGCCGTCGGCCGGCATGATGAAGGGGAGGGTCTCAAGCTCAGCGAAGGAGATGGGGCCGGATTTTGCGGCCAGCGGGTGGTGCAGCGGCAGGATCAGGTACAGCTGGTCGACCAGCAGCTCGTCGCAGTGCAGCTTTGGCGAGACGGGGAGCGAAACAAAGCTGCAGTCGACCGTGCCGTTGAGCAGATATTCCTCCATCTCGGCGTACCGGCCCGTGCCGGAGAGAATGTCGATGGTGATGTTCGGAAATGCGGTGTGAAAGCGGCGGATGACCTCTGGCAGACAGGTGATCATGATGCTGGAGAAGGCGGCAACGCGCAGGACGCCGATCTGAACGCCCTGAATGAAGTGCGCGGTGGTGTAGAGCTTGTTGACGCTGGAAACGCAGTCGCGGACGTAGCTGATCAGGAACGCGCCGTCTGTCGTCAGCTGTGTGCCGCGCTTGCTGCGGTGCAGCATAGTCACGCCCAGCTCCTCCTCAAGGGACTGGATGGCGTAGCTTGCGGCGGACTGCGTATAGCCCATGGCGGTCGCGGCCCGGGACAGGCTTCCAAGCTCGACGGTCTTCAGGAGCAGACGCAATTTTTCACTTTCCATATACGATGTTCTTCCTCCAATCAGTTGCTCGGCGCGCTGCCGGCGGGGCAGGGAAGAGCTGTGCACGTATTATAGCAAAATTTTTTTCGAAATGGAACGGGCATCCATAAATTCATTTGATCGCAGAAATTGGTTGATATCAATAATTTTCATTTTTCGAAATTGTCGAATGCTACAAAAAAGCAAGAAAAAACTCCATGGAATATAAAAAATTCCCTTATACATCAAATTTTTTTATATTATACATCAAATATATCAAATTTACAAATATAACAGACAATGCTACACTACAAATACAACCTACGATCCGGCGCGGATCGTACAATTTCGGAAGGAGTCGATTTTATGGAGGAACCCAGATTTATCATCCGCTGGCCGGAGCTGAATAAGCAGGTTCGCGTCGGTCCCATTGAACACAATCGAAAGCTGTATGACTGGTTTCTTGAAAACCTGCCCGCGAGATGCATCCAGACGACCACCGTTGTGGCGGGACTGTCCGTCAATATGCAGTTCATCCGTATGAACAAGACCGCCTGCGACTGGATCCAGGAGGACATGAAGCTGGAGTACATTCACGAGTGGCCGTGCGGCAGAGGATTCATGTTCATGACGGCCGGCAACGTTGCGCACCTGTGCTTCAAGGTCGACTGGGTCACGGAGCCGCTGGCTTATCCGACCTTCTGCGAGGTCATTGAGGAGGATAAGCCCATCCTGAAGGAGGTCGGCTGGTTCTTCTGGGAGCACCTGCTGATGGAGAAGGAAACATTCCATGTGGAATTCATTCGAGAGGAGGACGCCTGATATGGCAGAGAACTGGAAGGAACTGAAACGGGAGATCGACGAGGCCGGCAATCTTGCCGTCGAGGAATGCCCGGACGATATGCTCCGCGTTTTCGAATATGACATCGTGCGCACCGGCGCAGGCACGGGCCGGCTGATGATGGGCCCGTGGTGGGAAGGTGCAACGGCTGCGCGCTATCTCGGTTCGTATTACATTTTCAATATTGTCAAGGCTGCGCAGGATATGGATTTTTCCACGGAAAAGATCAAGCAGCTCGTCAGACTGATGCTGCCGAAGGCGCTCGGCACCGTCGCGCTGTGCGACATCAGCCAGTACACCGACTTCACGACCCGCACCATGGCCTGCATCGAGCAGATGGAGGATCGGGAGGAGATTTTGAGCCTGCTGAACGCGCTCTGGTTCTACGGCTCGGCGGTCAACGCATGGTGCCAGTACAGGATGAAGTGGGGCCTCGGCCTTGCCTTCCACGTCAATCACCGGGATGACCTGAAATACATGGGCACGCGTGCGGGCGAAGCCTTTGAGCGCTGCGACCATGAGCCGAAAGGAGAGAACTGAATGGGACGCTTTATCATGAGCTGGCCGTCGCTGGGACTGAAGGTCCGCTGCCGGAGTCTGGATGTCAATCAGGACGCGTTTGCACTGTTTGTTGAAAATATGCCGGTCAGAGCGCTGCAGGGTCACGAGATGGTCGGTGGGTGGCTGCTCAGGGACCACTCCATACTGTTCAATCAGAAGCTGTTTACGATCCCGGCGGCAGAGCTGACCACGGAAAAGATGGACGCCGCACCGGTCGGAAGAATTTCCCTCCTGCAGCCGCAGCTGCGCGGCGCGGAGCTGCTGGTCAAGTATGACGAGAGCGTGGAAAACCGGGAATATGTACCCATCGCGCAGGTCGAGGAAGCAGATCTGGAGATTCTGAAGAAGGCCGGCAAGGAGCAGTGGAAGGCCACGTCGCGCACGCGCGAGATCATTTTCGTCGAGTTTGAAAAGGAGGAAGCGTGAGATGGAAGCATGGAAGATCCTGAAATCCGAAATTGAAGAGCAGATCGCGCTGACGTCGAACGAACCCGATCAGGATACGCTGGACGTGTTTAAATACTCCATCGCCAAGCTCGGCGCGGGTATCCCGCACGACGATCAGATCTTCTCCACCTGGTTTTACGGTGCGCCGGACGTGACCTACGCCATGGACTGGATCTACGTCCTCATCGAGCTTGCCAATGACGGCGAGAGCTACACAATGGAGCAGCTGCACAAGCTGGCAAAATACTGGTTCGTCCACCCGTCGCACTTCGGTGAGTACTGCGGTATGTTCAAGCAGTACGAATTCACAAGGCGGATCGACGAAATGATGGACACGCTCGACCGCGAGGCGTATATCGAGCTGCTGAGCACGTTCCGCAGCTATATCATGAACGTCAACGCCTGGATCTATCAGTACTGGCCCTGGGGCGTTACCTATGCAATGCCGCGCAAGGACCGCGCGTATTACGAAAAAGGACTTGCCCTGCTCTCCTGACGGCGCGCAGGCAGCCTGATGCGCGGAGGGCCCGGCCCTCCGCACCCGGGCGGCGCGGCTGTTCCGGTTCGCGGCGCCGCCCATAATTTGAAGCAAGAGAGGTTGAATACAGTGAGTCCACAATTTATCTATTTCTTTCAGACGCTGCTGAACGGCCTGGCAGTCGGCTCCATGTATTCCATGATCGCTGTGGGATACAGCATGGTTTACTGCCTGCTCAACCGCGTCAACTTTGCGCATGGCGATCTGTATGTGTTCGGCACGTTCGTGGCGTTTTCCATGATGACGATCCTGCCGGTTCCGGCGGCGATCCTGCTCGCGTGTATGTTTGCCGGACTGATCGGCATGACGATCGAACGGACGGTCTACCGACCCGTCCGTGACGCGTTCCGTCTTGTGCCTATGATCAGCGCGCTGGGCGCGGCGCTGGTGCTGCGGACGATCGCGCAGATCGTATGGGGCACGGAGGCCATCGCGTTCCCGTCCCTGCTGCCTGCGGGCTTCTTTGAGATCGCAGGCATGAAGGTATTCTATAAGAATTTTGTGATCATCGGCATCTCCCTCGCCATCGTAGTGGGCCTGACGCTGTTCATGAAGTATACGAAGCTTGGCCGCGCGACGCAGTGCATCGTGGAGAGCATCTCTACGGCGTCCCTGATGGGCATTCCCATCAATACCATCATCCCGCTGATCTATGCGCTTGGCGGCTTCTTCGGTGTGGTCGGCGGCGTCGCCTATTCCTCCTATTACGGCGTCGTCAGCATGGATATGGGCATCTGGGGAACCATCAAGGCCTGGGCGGCCGTCATTCTCGGCGGCGTCGGCACGACCTACGGCGCGTTCATCGGCGGCCTGATCCTCGGCATTGCGGAAACATTTGCTGCAGGCTATCTCAGCTCTGCATACAAAGAGGCGATGGGCTATATCGTCATCATCGTCATTCTGATGCTGAAGCCGACGGGCCTGCTCGGAAAAAAGAAAGTGGAGAAGGTGTAAGGATGAAAAAGAAAATAACAACCTGGACTTCCTTTTTCAAGTCAAAGCAGGGAAAGCGCCTGTTCCTCATCGTCCTGTTTGCCGGCCTGATCGTTCTCCCGTTCGTGTCCAATACGCTGGTAAAGCGGATCGCCTCAACGATCTTCATCTATTCGCTGCTTTCCATGGGCAACATGGTCATCGGCGGCTTTACCGGTATGCTGAATCTGGGCCATGCGGCCTTCTGGGGCGTCGGCGCGTACATTACGGCGATCCTGATGACGGCCTACAACGTCCCGTTCACCATCGCGTTCCTTGCCTCCGGCATCGGCACGGCGCTGGTCGGGCTTCTGATCGCGATCCCGTGCCTGCGTCTGGCAACGGACTTCCTGTCGCTCATCACGATCGCGTTCTCCTATGTATTCCTCGCCATCGTGCGCAACTGGATGTCGGTCACCAAGGGCCCGCAGGGCATCCCTGGCATTTCCTGCATCAATTTCTTCGGCATCGACTTCAAAGACCCCATCGCCATCTATTTTGTCCTGCTGGCGATCACCGTGCTCAGCTATATCATCATCAGCAATATTACAAAGAGCAAATTCGGCCGCGCCATGCAGGCGACCAGAGACGACGAGCTGGGTGCACGCTCTGCCGGTATCAAGCCGAACCAGATCAAGATCCTTTCGTTTGTCATCGGCACGTTCTTTGCCGGTCTTGCCGGTGCGCTCTACGCGGCCTATATTGGCTATATCGGCCCGAACACGTTTACCTTTGATACCTCCACGACCATCTTCCAGATGTGTATCCTCGGCGGCCTCGGCTCGATCCCCGGCGCGATCGTCGGCACGGTGTTCTTTGTCGTCATGCCGGAGGTCATCCGGACGCTTGCGGTCTACCGCGTCGGCGTCGGCGGCATCATCATGCTGCTGCTCATGCTGTTCCGCCCGCAGGGCATAATGGGCTCCCGTGCGTTCGCGACAAAGGACGGCCTGCAGGAGCGGCTGAAGAACTGGCTGATCGCGCGCAGAGTCACGAAGGAAACTGCGCAGCGGCAGGAATAAGGGGGGCGGAGCTATGAGTCATCTGTTGGAAGTCAAAGAACTTAAAATGTATTTCGGCGGTGTGCACGCAGTCGACGGGATCTCCTTCGACATCGACGTCGGCGACATCTTCGGCATCATCGGCCCGAACGGTTCCGGCAAAACGACCCTCATCAACGCCATCACCGGCGTTTACAATCCCACGGCTGGCAGCATCCTCTTCGACGGCCGGGATATCACGAAGGAAAAGCTTGAAAACCTTGTGTCCATCGGCATCTGCCGCACGTTCCAGAACCTGAAGCTCCACAAGGCGCTGACGGTGCTTGAAAACGTCATTGTCGGCGAGCATTTGGAAAACACCTCGAACTTCTTCGACGCCGTGTTCCGCACGAAGCGCTTCCGGGAAAACGAGGAGCGGGCTAGAGCACGCGCCTATGAGCAGCTGGAAAAGGTCGGCCTCTCCGCGAACGCGAACGACTTCGTAAGCGAGCTGCCCTACGGTATGCAGAAGCGGCTGGAGATCGCGCGTGCGCTCGCCATGGACCCGAAGCTTCTGATCCTCGACGAGCCGACAGCCGGTATGAACGCGGTGGAGGCGGCAGAGCAGATCGCGCTGGTTAAAAAGCTCAACGAGCAGACGGGCCTGAGCGTGATCCTGATCGAGCATAACATGAAGCTGCTGATGGATTCTGTTCACCGGGTCCTGGCAATCGACGCGGGCCGCGAGATCGCCCGCGGACTGCCGAACGAGGTGCAGAATAATCCCCGCGTCATTTCCGCATATCTGGGGGAGGACTGAACGATGCTACTGACTGTTGATAAGTTATGGGTCTACTACGGCCAGGTGCAGGCGCTGCGCGATGTGAGCGTCTACGCGGACGAGGGCGAGATCGTATCCGTGATCGGCCTGAACGGCGCGGGCAAGAGCACGCTCCTGAAGACGATCATGGGACAGGTCAAGCCCGCCTCCGGCAGCGTCAGCTTCCGGGATCAGAAGATCACAGGAAAGAGCACGAATGAGATCGTGAAGGGCGGCATCGCGCTTGTCCCGGAGGGACGGCAGGTGTTCGCGACCCTGAGCGTCTATGATAACCTCATGGCGGGCGCGTATATCCGCAGTGATGCAAAGCAGATCCAGGAGGATATCAAAAAATACTGCAGCCGCTTTCCGATCCTCGGGCAGCGACTGAACCAGCGTGCAGGCTATATGAGCGGCGGCGAGCAGCAGATGCTGGCGCTTGCGCGCGCGCTCATGAGCCGTCCGAAGATCATGCTGCTGGACGAGCCCTCGCTGGGCCTCGCGCCGGTCGTGATCAAGGAGGTCTACGGGATCATCGAGGAGATACGCCGGGAGGGCACGACCATTTTCCTGGTCGAGCAGAACGCGAAGCGCGCGCTCAGCGTTGCGGACCGCGCATATGTGCTGGTCAACGGCGAGATCACCCTGACAGGCAGCGGCGAAGAGCTGCTGAACAACGACGTGGTGCGGCAGGCATATCTCGGCGTCTGAGCACTGCGGCTGATGAAGGAATTGTGGCGCATGAAAATGTGTGACAATAAATTAAAAAAGGAGAATCAGAAATGAAAAGACTCGTTGCATGGATCCTTGCCCTCGTGATGCTTTTCGCCCTGACGGCCTGTACGCAGAGCGGAAAGACAGAAGAAACCCAAGCCCCCGCGCAGACGACAGATACGCAGCCCGCCCAGTCCGGCGAACAGACGGACGCCCCGGAAGCCGCTGACGGCGAAACCTACAAGATCGGCATTGGCTGCGCCATGACCGGTACCTCCGCGACCTACGGCGCCATGATGAAGTGCGGCGCCGAGATGGCAATCGAAGAGATCAACGAAGCCGGCGGCGTCAACGGCCGTATGCTCGAGCTCATCGCGCTCGACGACAAGCAGGACGCCTCCGAGGCTGCGCTCGTTGCGCAGCGCTTTGCCGACATGGACGACCTCCAGTTCGTCATTGCGCACGGCGGCTCCGCGCTGACGCTGGCCGCAGGCCCGATCTATGAGGCTGCCAAGCTCCCGTTCTTCTCCTGCTGCTCCTCCTCTCCGTCCCTGACGCAGCAGGGCTGGGAATACTACGTCCGCTTCGGCACCCGCGACGACGGCGTTGCTCCGTCCTGCGTCGCGTTCCTGAAGAACAACCTCGGCTACAGTAAGATCGGCATCCTGTATGAGAACACCGACTCCGGTGTCGGCAACTACGAATCCTGCAAGCTCACCGCTGAGCAGCTCGGCGTCGAGATCGTCTGCGCCGAGACCTACAACGCTGGCCTTGAGAAGGACTTCTCCACCATCATCAACAAGTTCCAGGTCTCCGGCGCGGAAGCAATGTGCATCTACATGGCGCACGACGATGCCGGTCTGTACCTGAACCAGGCGCACGCGCTCGGCTTCGATCTGCCCACCGCCGGCTGCTCCGGCATCGCCTATGCGACGACGGTTGAGATCGCAGGCGCCGACGCCATGCAGAACGTCTATATGCTGCTCGCGTTCAACCCGTATTCGCAGCGTGAATTCTGCAAGCAGCTCAACGCGCACTTCGATACCGCGTGGAACACCGAGGATCTGCCCTCCGAGCCCTGCGGCATCAGCTATCAGATTATCTACGCCTGGAAGCAGGCCATCGAAGAGGGCGCGACCAAGGCGAACGTCGCCCAGTGGATCAAGAACACCACGCCCGATAAGGACTACACCTTCGTCATCGACCCGGCACACGCGCTTCAGGGCGACAACGTCCACTTTGAAGAGGACGGCGATCAGGTTCTCGGCGGTATCTCCATCATCAAGGTCGACGAGTCCGGCAGCTTCTATGACTACAACATGGAAGTCGACTCCACCGGCGTCGTCAGACAGTAACCCCATGCGGGCCGTGAGAGGCTGAGCCCTCTGCGGCGCGACAGACACACGCATGGAGGGACAGGTGAATGCGTTTTTACGCTGTCCCTCCATCTTTATGGCCCATTTTTCGAAAAAAACAGCCGGCTGCCGGGAAAAGCGCGGCGGCCAGCGCATCCCACAGGTTTCGCAGACCCCTATTAACTCGAAAAAACTCCTGCCGGAGGCCCAATGCGGCCCGGCGGGTACCAATAGAAATCAAACGCTGAAAAAAGCAGAAGAAGGAGCATACAATGATGAAAAAGGTAATTTTGAACGGTGTCGACCTGAAGATCGAGGATGTAGTCAACGTCGCGCGCCGCGGCTATGCCGTGGAGATCGACCCGGCCTGCATGGCGCATATCGCGGAGGTACGCTCCTATATGGAGCGCGAATGGATGCGGGAGGACGCGCCCGCCGTTTACGGCTTCAACACAGGCCTCGGCAAACACAAGGACCACAAGGTATCCATTGAGGAATCCGACCTGCACCAGTACCGCACCGTCCTGTCGCACTGCGGCGGCGTCGGCGATCCCGCGCCGGAGGAAGTGGTGCGCGCGGCAATGTGCGTGCGGCTCAACGCGTTCTGCCGCGGCGTATCCGGTCTGCGGCCGGAGGTGGTCGAGCGGCTGACGCTGATGCTCAATCGCGGCGTCCATCCGGTCGTTCCCTGGCAGGGCAGCGTCGGCGCGTGCGGCGACCTTGCGCCGATGGCGCACATCGTATCCGTCCTCATCGGCGTTCCGCAGGCCGAGGCGTTCTATCAGGGTGTGCGCATGGGCGCGCAGGAGGCGCTGGAAAAGGCGGGCATCACGCCGGTCACGTTCCAGCTGAAGGCAAAGGACTGCCTCGCGCTTCTGAATGGCACGACGATGTTTGCCGGCATGGCCTGCCTCAACGTCCACGACGCCGAGCGCCTGTACAAGCTTTCCGAGATCACCACGGCGCTCTCGCTTGAAGCCATCCGCGGCGAGACGCGCGCCTTTGACCGCCGCATCCAGGAGGCACGCCCCTATGAGGGCCAGATCACCGCTGCGGCGAACGTGATGCGCCTCGTAGAGGGCAGCACCCGCGTCTCGGAGGACGCTCGCAAGGTGCATCTCGAGCATGATGTCCTGCATCCGGTCTATCAGGAGCGCGTACAGGACAACTACTGCTTCCGCTGTATGCCGCAGGTACAGGGCGTCTGCCGGGAAAACCTGAGCTACGTCAAGCATCTGGTCGAGGTCGAGATCAACGCCGCGACCGACAACCCCCTGATCTTCCCGAAGGGAGACGGTCACTACGAATTCCTTTCCGGCGGCAACTTCCACGGCGAACCCACCGGCTTTGCCATGGATATCCTGACCATGTCTCTGGTCGAGATCGGCAACGTCGCCGACCGCCGCTGCTTCACGCTCTGCGACCCGACCATCAGCTATGGTCTGCCGCTGGCGCTGGCAGGCGAGCCGATCGGCCTGAACTACGGCTATAACATCATCTGCTGCTCGACCTCCGCGCTGGCCTCCGAAAACAAGACGCTGGCCTTCCCGTCGGTGTGCGACAACATCCCCACCAAGGCCAATCAGGAGGATCACGTTTCCATGGCGCCCTGGGCTGCGCGCAAGGCGCAGCTGGTCATCCGGAATCTGGAGAAGATCCTCGGCATCGAGCTGCTGCTCGCCTCCCGCGGCATTTATATCACGCAGAAGGAGCTTGGCGGGTTCCAGCTCGGCAAGGGAACGTCCATCGCCTATCAGATGGTGACGGACCGGGTCAAATTCCAGAACGACGATTTCTATATGCGCGACCAGTCCAGAGCCACGATCTCGCTGATCGAGCAGGACGATATGCTGAATGCCATCGAAGAGGCCGTCGGCGCGCTGTAATTTATAAAACTGGCGGCGCATTGTCTTGCAAATGCGCCGCCTTTACTGTAGCATAGGAGCAGAGGATAACATGACAAAACAGATGATTACGATCCGGCTGAATGGTGTGAAAAGAACCTTCTGTGCAGACGCGGAGCTGACGCTGCTTTCTCTTCTGCGGGACAAGGCGAAGCTCACGGGAACCAAATGCGGCTGCAATCTCGGCGAATGCGGGGCGTGCACCGTGATCCTCGACGGACAGGCCGTGAATTCCTGCTGCGTGCCGGCGCTTGCCGCCGACGGCTGCGAGGTGCAGACCATCGAAGGGCTCGGAACAAAGGAGCATCCGCACCCGATCCAGCAGGCGTTTATCGACGCGGGCGCGATCCAGTGCGGCTTCTGCACACCGGGCATGATCATGGCCGCAAAGGCGCTGCTCGACCGTGAGCCGAATCCGACGCGGGAACAGATCAGCGAGGCGATGTCCGGCAATCTGTGCCGCTGCACGGGCTACCGGAAGATCGAAGCGGCTGTCGAGATGGCCGCGCAGCTGCTTGCGGAGCAGCTGAAAAGCAGGGAGGCCGGCTGATATGGAAAAGCAGCGCTTTCAGACCATCAGCCGCCAGACGCCCCGGCTGGAATCCGTGCAGAAGGCGATCGGCGCCGGAACGTACACCGACGATCTGCGTATGCCCGATATGGCGTATGCGGAGCTGATCCGGTGTCCGTACTCCCATGCGCGCGTGATCGCCATCGACGCCTCTCAGGCGGAAAAAATTCCGGGCTTTCTCGGCATTGCGACGCCGGAGGACGCGCCGCAGGTATTTTATAACTGCTCCGGCAACCCGCCGTCGGCGCTTCTCATGAAGGACGAGCGGGTGCTCACCAGCGAACCGCGCACCGTCGGCGACCGCGTCGCCGTCGTCGCCGCAGAAACGCGGCAGGCGGCGCACGCCTGCGCCGAGGCAGTCCGCGTGCAGTATGAGCAGCTGCCGGTGACGCTCGACGTCGCTGCGGCGCTTTCAGAAAGGGCGGAGCCGGTGCAGCCGCAGATCGCGCCGGAGGATAACATCGCCCAGCGCCGCGAGGTATCGCAGGGCAGCGTAGAGGCCGGAGAGGCCGCGTCGGACGTGATCGTGGAGGACCATTTCCTTACGCCGCCCATGCAGCACACGATGATCGAGCTGACCGGCTGCATCGTGGATTTCAGCGACGGGGAGCATATGACGATCTACAGCTGCTCGCAGACGGTTTTTCAGGAACGGCGCATTCTCGCGGAGATCTTCGGCATCCGCGAGAGCGATCTGCGGATCATAAAGCCGCTGGTCGGCGCTGGCTTCGGCGCACGGCAGCAGCTGCACGGACAGCCTGCGGCGGCGCTGATCTCCCGGAAGATCGGACGGCCCGTGAAGCTGATCTATACGCGCGAGGAGGAATTCTATTCCGTCGTGCGGCACGCCTCCGACGTGAAGCTGCGCATCGGCGCAAGCCGGGACGGCACGCTCCGGCTCTTTGAAACGACCTACTGCCTCAATGCAGGCCCTTATACAACGCATACGCCGACCGTTGTGGCCGCAGCGGCCCGAAAGCTCCAGTACCGGGTGCCGAATTACTCGTTTACGGGGCTGAGCGTTTTTACCAATCATGTGACCGGCGGCGCGTTCCGCGGCTACGGCAACACACAGCTGACCTTCGGCCGGGAGATCCTGATAGACCGGCTGGCCGACGCGCTCGGCATGGACCCGGTCGAGCTGCGGCTGAAGAACCACGTGCAGGTGGGCGAGTGCTTCCCCTGCGCAAGCATTCCCGTCAGCAGCAACGGAATCGCAGACTGCGTAAAGCGCTGCCGGGAGTTCCAACACAGCATCGACGAGAAAGAACCGCTCGTGGACAACGACGAACTCCGGCAGGCATGGGGCATTGCCTTCAGCTGCCACGGCTCCGGTCCGTCCTCCAAGGAGGGCCTAAGCTCCGCGATCGTGCTGCTCAACGACGACGCGACTGTGCAGGTGCTGGTCGGCTCGGCGGACATCGGGCAGGGGAGCGAGACGATGGAGGCGCAGATCGCCGCCGAAACGCTGGGCATCCCGCTGCAGAACGTCCGCATCCGCGCAGCCGATACGATGCTCACGCCCTATGATACCGGCACGTTCGGCAGCAGCCAGACCTTTATCTGCGGAAACGCCGTCCGCCGGGCGGCGCTGGATCTGAAAGCGAAGCTGCTTGCGCAGCTGGAAAAGATCTATCCGGAGGCGGAGATCTCGGAGGAGGCCGGACGCTATACCGTCAGGACTGCCGGGCAGACGCTCTGCATGGACTTCGCGCAGGCTACGCATAAGGTGATGTTCGACGTGCACGGCGGCGTGATCATCGGCAGCGCGACCTATAAGGCCGAGGCCTGCCCGAACCCGTTTTCCGTCTGCTTCGTCAAGGCGGAGTACCATAAAAAGCTGAATGCCATCCGGCTGATGGACATCATCGAGGTCGTGGACATCGGCACGCCGATCAACCGTCTGACGGTGACGGGGCAACTGGAGGGCGGCATCGCGCAGGGCGTCGGTTACGCACTCTACGAGCGGCTGGAGATCAACGGCAGAAGCAAGCGCACGCTCTCAACGGATTTTCTGCACTACCGTATTCCGCAGATGGGCGATATGCCCAGAACGTATGTGGACATGGTGGACAGTGCCGACCCATACGGCGCGTTCGGCGCGAAGAGCGTCGGCGAGCTTGCGACCGTGCCGGTAGCGCCGGCCATCGTCAACGCCGTCCGGCACGCCGCGCAGACGGAGGTCACGTCTCTGCCGCTCTGCGATAAATTTGTGATCCTGCCTGCCGAGAGGAGGTGCGTGAAATGAACGGCTTTCTGCCGAGAACACTCATTGAGGCTGCGTCCTTCGCGGACCCGACCTTTGTAGGCGGCGCGACCGATATCATGCCGCTGATCCGCAACGAGGTCCGCGACGACGAAAATCTGATCCTGCTCAAGAATATCCCGGAGCTGAAGGAACTGCGGGACACACCGGAGCATATCGTGATCGGTTCGGGTGTGCGGCTTGCGGAGCTTGCGCGGAGCGAGCTGATCAATACCCGCTGTGCGGCCGTCGCACAGGCGGCGGCTGTGACCGCTTCGCCGCAGATCCGCAACATTGCGACCATCGGCGGCAACGTCATGCAGGACCGGCGCTGCATTTACTTCAACCAGTCCGAGCAGTGGCGCGGCGCGCTTCCGCTGTGCTACAAGACAGGCGGCGAGGTCTGTCATCAGATCCCCAACTCGCCGGTCTGCCGGGCCATTTACTATTCTGACCTCGCGACGGCGCTCATTGCGCTGGACGCGGAGGCAGAATATCTGGAGCAGGGCGAGCTTCGCCGCACAAGCGTGCAGGAGCTGGTGCAGCGGCATTCGGCCTGCAATGGCCGTTCGTGCCATGCGCGGCTCAAAATCCTCATTATCCGCTTCCTGATCCCGCATCTGGCGCCCGGCGCACGCTGCGGCTTTTATAAATACGCGATGCGCGCGACCATCGACTTCCCACTGATCAATTTTGCGCTCCGCTGCGGCGCGGGAGAAGCGCGCGCGGTCGCAGGCGCGGTCGCGCCGCACCCGGTCGTGCTGGAGCAGACGGCGCGGCTGCTGGATACCCAGGCGGCGGACGAGGAGATCACGGCGGCCTGCGAGGCGGAGCTGAAAAAGCTGGCAATGCCGATCCGGGAGGCCTGCATCTCCCCGGCGCTCAAGCGGCAGCTCTACCGGCACATCAGCTTCCTGCTCTACCTGCGCAGACAGGAGCCGGACGGCGCGGCAGACAGTTCAGACCTGTGAGCGAACATTCTCACGTGAACATAAGGAGGAAATACAATGGCAAAGCTTGTTGAGTGCGTTCCGAATTTCAGCGTCAGCCGGGAAAAGAACCCGGCGGTGTTTCAGGGCCTCGTCGACACGGCGAACAGCATCCCCGGCTGCTTCGTCTTCGACGTACAGTCCGACGGCAACCATAACCGCTGCGTCTTTACGCTGCTCGGCTCTCCCGAGGCGATGGGCGAGGCAGCGTTCCAGCTGACAAAAAAGGCGACCGAAACCATCGATATGCGCCGGCATACAGGCCAGCACCCGCGCATGGGCGCGACGGACGTCATTCCTTTTATCCCGACCATGGACACGAGCGTAGAGGAATGTGTGGAGCTGTCAAAGCACGTCGCTGCCCGCATCTGGGATGAGCTTCGCGTGCCGTCGTTCCTGTATGAGGACTCCGCCTCGCGCCCGGAGCGCAGAAATCTGGCCGCCTGCCGCAAGGGGCAGTTCGAGGGCATGCCGGAAAAGCTGCTGGAGCCGGACTGGGCGCCGGATTACGGCGAGCGGAGGATCCATCCGACTGCGGGCATCATCGCCATCGGCGCACGGATGCCGCTCATCGCCTACAACATCAATCTCGATACCTCCGACATCGAGGTCGCAAAGAAGATCGCAAAGGCTATCCGCGCCAAGGACGGCGGCTTTGCCTGCTGCAAGGCCATCGGCGTGATGCTTGAGGGCCGGAACATCGCGCAGGTGTCGATGAATCTCACAAACTTTGAAAAAACGCCGATCTACTACGCCTTTGAAATGACGCGCCAGCTTGCCGACCGCTACGGCGCGCGGATCATTGGTTCCGAGGTGGTCGGCCTGACGCCCGCAAAGGCGCTGCTCGACTGCGCGGAATTCTATCTGAAGCTTGAAAATTATGACTGCCGCAAGCAGGTCATGGAATATCATCTGATTGGGATGGAATGAGAGGTGTGACACATGGAACTGGCAGAACTGACGGTACGCGGCTTTACGGAGGAGATCGCCTCCGCGTCTCCGGCTCCCGGCGGCGGCAGCGCCGCAGCGCTGGCGGGCGCGGTCGGCGCGGCGCTGACCGCAATGGTCAGCGGCCTGACGCTCGGCAGAAAAAAATATGAGGCCGTGCAGGAGCTTGCGCTCCGCGCACAGGCGCAGGCAGACGCGCTGCGCAAACGGCTGCTGGCCGCGATGGAGCAGGACACGCAGACGTTTTTGCAGGTCAGCGCGGCCTATGCGATGCCGAAGCAGACGCCCGAGGAAAAGCAGGCGCGCAGCAGCGCCATCGAACAGGGCCTCAAGGCCTGCACGCAGCCGCCGCTTGCCGTGATGCAGCTGTGCGCAGAGGGGCTGGAGCTGCTGGAGAGCCTTCTGGGCAAGACGAACGCAACGGCGGCCAGCGACTTTGGCGTCGCCTGCCTCAGCCTCCGCGCAGGGATGCAGGGCGCGTGGCTGAACGTGTGCATCAATACCGGCTCCCTGCACGACGCCGCGTTTGCCGCCGGTGCGCGCGCAGCGGGGCAGAAGCTGCTCGATACCGGCCTTCCACGCGCCGACCGCTGCTACGCGGCGATGCTGGCCGTATGCAGCGAGGGATGAGGATACAGATACTCCGGCAGGCGGACTATACCGTATCCGCCTGGGCCGGCGGCGTGACGATGCAGCTGGCGATCTGGCCGCCGCAGGCGCAGTATGCCGCGCGCAGCTTTGACTGGCGCGTAAGCTCTGCCGTGGTCAGGGAGGAGGAATCGGTCTTTACGCGGCTGCCGGACTATGCGCGCCATCTGGCGATTCTGGACGGCCAGCTCCGCCTGCGGCACAACGGCGGCGAGCTGACGCTGCATCCGTTCACGCCGCACGTCTTCGACGGCGCGGACGAGACGCGTTCATGCGGCACCTGCACGGATTTTAACCTGATGCTGCGCAAGGGCGTCTGCTGCGGCCGCATACGGCCTATACGCACCGGCGCGGGGCAGGTGGCCTGCCTGCAGGCCGGTGCGGAGGACTGCTGGGAAGAGCAGACGGCGGTTATTTGCTGCGTGCGCGGCGGCGTCACGCTGACGGCGGACGGGCGGCAGCTGCGGCTTTCGCAGACCGACTGCGCCGTGCTGCGCTTCTGCGGCTGCGTGCAGCTGCGCGCTTCCGGCGAATATCCGGGTGTTTGTATGCTGGCGGAGATTTGGCCGGAGAAAAAATGACGCAGGAATTCCTGCATTCATGCAAGAATGAATTGAAAAATGCAAAAGAAGCTGTTACAATATCATCAATGGGGGAGATCACGATGCAGCTGGAACATACTGAAACCTTACAACTTGATTACGAACTGCCGGAATACCCGGAAATAGACCCGCGCTATCGCCGCGCACCGCGCCGCGAATCGCACCTGAGCCGGGCGGATCAGGCGCTGGCAATCAAAAATGCGCTGCGCTACATCCATCCCGATCACCACGCGCAGATGGCAAAGGAATTTGCGCAGGAGCTGGCCGAGCATGGCCGTATCTATGGCTACCGCTTCCGTCCCGCAGGCGCGATCTATGGAAAACCGATCGACGAATACAAGGGCCGCTGCATTGAGGGCCGCGCGATCCAGGTCATGATCGACAACAATCTGGACTTCGACGTCGCGCTTTATCCCTACGAGCTGACGACCTACGGCGAGACAGGCCAGGTCTGCCAGAACTGGATGCAGTACCGCCTGATCAAGAAATACCTCGAACAGCTGACGGACGAGCAGACGCTTGTCGTCATGTCCGGCCATCCGCTCGGCCTGTTCCACAGCCACAGGATGGCCCCGCGCGTGATCATTTCAAACGGCCTGATGGTCGGCACGTTCGACGATCAGGAGAACTTCAACCGCGCTGCCGCGCTTGGCGTGGCGAATTACGGTCAGATGACCGCGGGTGGCTGGATGTATATCGGCCCGCAGGGCATCGTCCACGGCACGTTCAACACGCTTCTGAACGCAGGCCGCCTCATTCTCGGCATTCCGAACGATAAGGATCTGGCCGGACGGCTGTTCGTCTCGGCGGGCCTTGGCGGGATGTCGGGCGCACAGGGCAAGGCGGCGGAGATCGCCGGTGCGGCGTCCATCATCGCCGAGGTCGACGATTCCCGTATCGATACGCGCTTCACGCAGGGCTGGGTCAGCCACAGAACGTCGGATCTGGCCGAGGCGGTGGAGATCGCCCGGACACACCAGAAAAACGGCGAGCCGTGCGCAGTCGCCTACCACGGCAATATCGTTGATCTGCTGGAATATCTGTACGAAAAGCAGGTGCACGTCGACCTGATGAGCGACCAGACCTCCTGCCACGTGCCGTATGACGGCGGCTACTGCCCGCAGGGCCTGAGCTTTGCCGAGCGCACGCGGATGCTGGCCGAGGAGCCGGAGGCGTTTCGCGCGCTGGTCGATCAAACGCTGCAGCACCACTATGAGATGATCTGCAAATTCCACGACCGGGGCACCTATTTCTTCGACTACGGCAACAGCTTCCTGAAGGCGGTCTATGATTCCGGCGTGAAGGCGGTCTGCAAAAACGGCGAAAACGATCTGGACGGCTTTGTGTTCCCGTCCTACGTTGAGGATATCCTCGGCCCGTGCCTGTTTGACTACGGCTACGGCCCGTTCCGCTGGTGCTGCCTGAGCCGGAAGCCGGAGGATCTGCACAAGACCGACATGGCCGCCGCAGAATATATCCGCACGCACAACCGGCGCTATCAGGACTACGACAACTACGTCTGGGTGCGCGACGCGGAGAAGAACCGGCTCGTCGTCGGTACACAGTGCCGCATCCTCTATCAGGATGCGATGGGGCGGATGAATCTGGCGCTTAAATTCAACGAAATGGTCCGAAATGGCGAAATCGGCCCGGTCATCCTTGGCCGCGACCATCACGATACCGGCGGCACGGACGCGCCGTTCCGCGAGACGTCCAATATTAAGGACGGCTCGAATATCATGGCCGAAATGGCAACGCAGTGCTATGCGGGCAACGCCGCGCGCGGCATGAGCTACATCGCCCTGCACAACGGCGGCGGCACGGGCATCGGCCGCGCCATCAACGGCGGCTTCGGCATGGTGCTCGACGGCTCGGAGCGCGTCGATACCATCCTCCGCATGGCAATGCCGTGGGACACCATGGTCGGCGTCGCCCGCCGCAGCTGGGCCTGCAACGAGCACGCCATGACGACGGCGGCGGAATATAACGAGCTTTACGCCGGGCAGGACCACATCACAATGCCCTACGTGGCGGACAGCGCCGTCGTCGAGCAGGCCGTGGCGCAGCTGGAGCGCTGACCGGGAAAGGAACAGGCAATGAAAAGAACGCTGATCACCAACATCGGTATGCTTGCCACACCGCAGGGAACCGCCGCGCGGGGCGGCAGGGCACAGGGCGAGATCTGCATTCTGAAAAACGCATGGATATTCATTGAAAACGATGTGATTGCGCAGGTCGGAACCGGCACAGCGCCTGCGGCCGTGGGCGTGCAGATAATCAACGCCGGCGGGAAGCTGGTCACGCCCGGTCTGGTCGACGCGCACACGCATCTGATCTTCGGCGGCTGGCGGCAGAACGAGCTGGCGCTCAAGCTGCACGGCGCGGGCTATCTGGACATCCTCGCCGCAGGCGGCGGCATCCTGTCCACCATGCGTGCAACACAATCGGCAAGCGAGGAGCAGCTGGAGGCAAAAGCCTCCGCCGCGCTGGATGAAATGCTCCGCTTCGGCACGACGACCGCAGAGGCCAAGAGCGGCTACGGCCTGTCGACCGGGGAAGAATGCAAAGCGCTGCGCGTGATCGGAAAGCTGCAAAAACACCATGTGATGGATCTTGCTGCGACCTTTATGGGCGCGCACGCCGTACCGGAAGCCTACCGGGACAACCGGCAGGGCTATCTGGAGCTTCTGTGCGAGGAAATGCTTCCGGCAGTCCGGGAGCAGGGCATTGCGGAATTCTGCGATGTGTTCTGCGAAAAGGGCGTCTTTTCTGCCGAGGAATCCCGCCGCATTCTGCTCACCGGCAGACAGCACGGGCTGCGGCCCAAGATCCACGCGGACGAGATCGAGGCTATCGGCGGAAGCGAGTTGGCCGGCGAAATTGGGGCCGTCTCTGCAGAGCACCTGATCGTCTGCCCGCCGTCCGGCATCGCGTCCATGGCAGAGGGCGGCACGGTCGCCTGCTGCCTGCCCGCAACAAGCTTTTATCTGGGCGCGGCCTACGCGCCCGTACAGGATATGGTGCAGGCCGGTGTTCCGGTCGCCATGGCGACGGACTTCAACCCCGGCTCCTGCCCGTGCCTCAATATGCAGCTGGTCATCAGCCTCGGCTGCCTGCGCTACCGGCTGACGCCCGAGCAGGCGCTGACTGCGGTGACGCTCAACGGCGCCGCCGCCATCTGCCGCGCCGACCGCATCGGCTCCATCGAGCCGGGCAAGCAGGCGGACATTCTCATCTGGAACGCAGAGGATCTGGACTATATCTGCTACCGCCTTGGCAGCAATCTGGTCGATACTGTAATCAAAAAAGGAAACGTCGTTTAGACAAAAGAACAGGCAATGCCCATCCGGACATTGCCTGTTCCGCAAGGAAACTCGGTTTTTATGCAAAAAGCAGCCTGCCTTGAACACAGTTGGTAGGGGCGGGGCTCTGCTCCGCCCGTTGGGCAGCCGCAGATTTGCGCAGCACACTGTAGGGGCCGATGCCCACGTCGGCCCGGCAGAATGCACCGTTTTAACGGAAATCTTCGGCACATTTGTAACTTCCCAACGGGCCGACGTGGGCATCGGCCCCTACAACCAGGTATGCAGGTGCGCTGCATAACCCAACACCTCACCCGTGGATTGTTTCGAGCTTCCGGATGTTTTCCTCAGAATCGTCTCCGACACAGCCGACCAGCATATACGTCTTGTGGAAGTGGTCGTAGATGAAATGATCGAGCAGCCGGAAGCCGATGATGCGGCCTGTTGAGCGCACATGGGTGCGCGGCCCAGTGCAGTAGTGCTGTGCGCCGCCGAGCAGAATGTGGCTCTCGTCATAGTAGTCGATGGGCAGATCCTGCCGGATCAGCTCGTTGACGCGCGCTTCGAGCGTGGGAATATCGATATCCGGCTGGTGCTCGTTGAATTCGAGCACGAAGCCGTGGCGGATATCGCCGTGGCTGCACGCAAGCATCTGCTCCTGCGTCATGGCGTATTCGCACAGATCCTCCGCGCTGTGCGCCATGAGGCGATAGGCAAGCGACGGATAGACGATGTCGCACAGCTCCTGCGGCAGAGGGCCAAAGAGGTTCGGCCGCGTGATGACGATCTGCTCGCCGACGCCGATGAGCAGATTCGCGTTGACGCCGAGCAGGGGATAGATCAGGTCAAAATGCTCGATGATGATGCGCTTGCCGCGCCGGACAGCCAGCCGGACGGCGTCCGCCAGCTCCGAGAGCTGATGGAAGCCCGTCTCGAAGCGGATGTCCAGATGGTAGGTGTGCGGCGTGAAAAAGCCCGTCTCATACTCCTGCTCCAGAAGCGGGAGCGGGCGGACGTTGACGCCGTCGTCGTCGTTCGTAAGCTCGATGCCGGGGAACATGCCCTTGATGAGCACGCTCTTGCCGGAGCCGGCTTCCCCGATGAAGCCGATGATCTGGTCGAAGGGCGAAAGATAAAGCTGCGCGATCTGCATACCGAGCGTGTAGATCCGGCTGCGGCCGCGGGGAGCAAAATACGTGCTGTAGATATGGCTGCTCTGAATCGCGTTTGTCGTCATGGGCGTTTTGCCTCCTGTGCCGTTTTCTTTCAGTATAGAGGATAAAGCCCGCTTTAATCAAGGAAAATCTGCTGCAAGCAGCATGAAATATTGAAAAACATACAAGGGGGAATTTTGGTGGTTATCCGAAACGAGGCTTCTGCCGGAGCGGCGGAGTCGGCGGATGTACTGGTCACGGTGCGGCCCGCTGAAACGCTTGAGCTGCGGATCGCGTCGACCGTCCGATTGCAGTTCGGCGCTGCGATCGAGCAGACGGTGCACAGCGTTCTGCGCGCCGCAGACGTGCAGCAGGGAGAGATTGCCGTAGACGACCACGGCGCGCTCGACTGGATCCTGCGTGCCCGGCTGGAAGCCGCGCTCGCACGGGCGGAAGGAGGGACCGCATGAGACGTTCCATGCTCTTTGTACCCGGAAATAACCCGAAAATGATGACAAGCTGCGGCTTTTTCGGCGCGGACGCCATCATATTTGATCTGGAGGACGCCGTATCGCCCGATGAAAAGGACGCGGCGCGCATACTGGTCAAATACGCGGTGACGAATGTGGAGCGCTGCCGCAGCGAGATCATCGTCCGCGTCAATGCGGCGGACACGCCGCTGTTTGCACAGGATTTAGAGGCCATCGTGCCGCAGAGGCCGGATTACATCATGCTCCCGAAGACCGCGTCGCGGCAGACCGTCTGCAGCTGCGACGCCGCCATCGGCGAAATCGAACGCCGCTGCGGCATGGAGCCGGGCACAATTGGCCTCATCGCGCTGATCGAGACAGCGCTCGGCGTGGAAAACGCATTCGAGATCGCGACGGCCTCCCCGCGTGTGCGGGCGCTGTTTCTTGGCGCGGAGGATCTGAGCGCCGACCTGCACTGCAGCCGGACAAAGGAGGGACTGGAGATTCTCTATGCCCGGACGCGCCTCGTCACAGCGGCGCACGCCGCCGGAATTGATGTCTACGACACCCCCTTCACCGACGTGAACGACGATGAAGGCATCGAAGCCGACAGCCGCCTTGCCCGCAGCCTGGGCTTTACCGGCAAGGCGGCCATCTCGCCCCGGCATCTGGACGCGATCAACCGCTGCTTCAGCCCCTCGCAGGCCGAAACAGACTATGCCAGAGAGGTGCTTGCGGCCATTGAGGACGCAAAGCGCTGCGGAAAGGGCGCGGTAGCGCTGCGCGGAAAGATGATCGACGCGCCGATCGCCGCGCGGGCCAGACAGACGCTGGCCGCAGCGGAAGAAATTCTTGCGGAGGGAGGTACGCTGCAATGAAGGAGTCCAAGGTCGTTTCCTCTCTGCGTGAGGCGATCCGCCTTTCCGGCCTGCAGGACGGGATGTGCGTCTCGTTTCACCACCATCTGCGAAACGGCGACTATGTCGTCAACATGGTCATGGAGCAGATCAGCGCCATGGGCATCCGCGATCTGACAGTCAACGCCAGCGCGCTGTTCGACGTGCACCTGCCGATGCTGGAGCATATCAAAAACGGAACGGTCAGCAGACTGCTGACCAACTATATGTCCGCCGGACTTGGCCGCGCCATTTCGGGGGGCGACATGGACCAGCCCGTGGAGTTCCGGACGCACGGCGGCCGCCCGCGCGATATTGCAGGCGGCGAAACCCCAATCGACGTTGCATTCATCGCCGCGCCAAGCAGCGACACGATGGGCAACTGCACGGGCAAGGTCGGAAAATCGGCCTGCGGTTCGTTGGGCTACGCCTTCCCGGACGCGCAGTACGCGAAAAAGGTCATTGTTATCACCGATGAACTTGTGCCGTATCCGCTCTGCGGCTGGTCGATCCCGGAAATTTACGTGGATTATGTCGTCGCCGTGGACGCCATCGGTGACCCCGCCGGAATCGTCTCCGGCACGACCCGCATGACGCGCAATCCCGTCGCGATCACCATCGCGCAGACCGCCGCGCGGGTCATTGCCAGCTCCGGTCTTCTCAAGGATGGCTTTTCCTTCCAGACGGGCGCAGGCGGCGCGTCGCTGGCGACGGCAATGTATTTGGAAAAAATCATGAAGCAGCAGAACATTCACGGCAGCTACGCGCAGGGCGGGATCACCGGCCTGCTGGTCGATATGCTGAACGAGGGACTGTTCCGGGCGCTGCTGGATGTGCAGTGCTTCGATCTGAAGGCCGTGGCCTCCATCCGCGAAAATCCCTGCCACTGCGAAGTATCGGCGGAGCAGTACGCCAGCCCCGGCTGCCGGAGCGCGGCGGTCGACTCGCTGGATGTTGCCGTGCTCGGCGCGACAGAGATCGACACTTCGTTCAATATCAACGTCCACACGGATTCCAACGGCTCCATCATGGGTGGCAGCGGCGGCCACAGCGACGCGGCTGCCGGCAGTAAGCTCGCGCTCATCGCCGCGCCGCTGTTCCGGGGACGGCTGCCCATCGTGCGCGACCGCGTGACCTGCATCTCCACGCCCGGACAGGATGTGGACGTACTCGTGACGCAGGCGGGCGTCGCGGTCAACCCGAAAAACACGGAACTGCGCGAACGCCTCCGGGCGGCGGGGCTTCCCGTCGTGGACATTCACGAGCTGAAAGAGCGCGCCGAGCGCATCACAGGTGTTCCTGCACCGCTTCCGGTATCGGACCGGGTGGTCGCGAAGGTGATCTCGCGCGACGGAGAGCTGCTGGACACGATCCGTCAAACGGACAATAGGAGCGGAATATGAGAGAAATACAGGCGGAGCTTCTGACCAGTACCGTGGCGCAGATGTGCATCCGCGCCAATTACGACCTGCCGCGCGACGTGCTGCGGCAGCTGCAAAGCGCGCAGGCGGCAGAGCCGTGGCCCGCAGCGCAGGAGATCCTGCGGCAGATTTTAGAGAACGCGGAGCTTGCCGCCGCCAACGCCCAGCCGATCTGCCAGGACACCGGCATGGCCTGCGTGTTTCTGGAGATCGGACAGGAGGTACATATCGCGGGCGACCTCAAGGCCGCCGTGCAGGAGGGTGTGCGAAGAGGCTACGCGGCGGGCTGGCTGCGCAAGTCCGTCGTGCGCGACCCGTTTGACCGCGTCAACACGGGCGATAATACCCCGGCCATGCTCTATTTTGACCTTGTCCCCGGCGAACAGATCAAAATCACCGTCGCCCCCAAGGGCTTCGGCAGCGAAAACATGAGCCGGATCGCCATGCTCCGCCCGTCCGACGGGCTGGAGGGCGTCAAGCGCTTCGTTTTGCAGACCGTGCAGGACGCTGGCCCGAACCCGTGCCCGCCTATCGTGGTGGGCGTGGGGATCGGCGGCACGTTCGACAAAGCGGCGCTGCTGGCAAAGCAGGCGCTCCTGCGCGAGCTGGATACGCCGAACGAAGACCCGTTTTACCGGGCATTGGAGCAGGAGCTTCTGGAAAGCATCAACGCGCTCGGCATCGGCCCGCAGGGCTTCGGCGGCAGGACGACGGCGCTGGCAGTCAACATTCTGACCAGCCCGACGCATATCGCGGGCCTGCCCGTGGCGGTGAATCTCAACTGCCATGTGACGCGCCATGTAACGGAGGTGCTTTGAGATGGCGATCAAACTGAAAACTCCCCTTGACAGCGCGGCAGCGCGCGCATTGCGCGCAGGCGATATGTGCCTGCTGACGGGCGAACTCTACACCGCGCGTGACGCCGCGCACAAGCGCCTCTGCACGCTGCTCGAAGCGGGGCAGCCCCTGCCGTTTGATATGCGCGGCGCTGTTATTTATTTTGTCGGCCCGACGCCGGCAAAGCCGGGACAGGCGATCGGCTCGGCCGGGCCGACGACCTCCTACCGCATGGACGCCTACAGTCCGGCGCTGCTGCGTCAGGGTCTGACCGGCATGATCGGCAAGGGCAAGCGCAGCGAGGCGGTCATAGAGGCGATCCGCGCCTGCGGCGCCGTCTATTTCGGCGCGACCGGCGGCTGCGGCGCGCTCTTGAGCCAGTGCATCAAAAAAGCGGAGGTCATCGCCTATCCCGACCTCGGCCCGGAGGCCGTGCGGCGGCTGTATGTCGAGAATTTCCCCGTGACGGTCATCATCGACAGCGAGGGCAATAACCTTTATGAGATCGGAAGACAGAACTATCTTGACAGTATGCGGCAGCGTGAAGCGTGCGGCAGCGGAGTATGAGGTGCAGCTATGAACGAAGAACGGAAAAAGGTACTCATCATCGGCGTCATCGGCGCGGACGTACACGCGGTTGGGAACAAGATCCTCTATCACGCGTTCACCGAGGCGGGCTTTGACGTTGTGAATCTGGGTGTCATGGTTTCGCAGGAGGAGTATATCGAGGCGGCGATCGAAGCGGACGCGGACGCTATCGTGGTGTCCTCGCTTTACGGTCAAGGGGAGCTGGACTGCCGCGGAATGCGGGAAAAGTGCGACGAGGCCGGTCTTGCCGGAATTCCGCTGCTCGTCGGCGGCAATATCGTCGTCGGCAAGCAGGATTTCGCGGACGTGGAAAAGCGCTTCAAGGCCATGGGCTTTGACCGGGCCTTCCCGCCCGGTACGCCGCCGGAAACGACCATCGCCGCGCTGCGGGAGATCCTGTATCCCGAAGAGGGACCGCAATGAAGCCAGTATTGTTGACGGATTTCGGCAGCACCTACACGAAGCTGACTGCCGTTGATCTGGACGCAGCCAAGCTTCTCGGCACGGCGCAGGCATATACAACGGTCGCTTCGGATGTGCGCATCGGTTTTCAGAAGGCGCTGGACGCGCTGCTTGCGCAGACGGGGCCATTGACATTTGCGCAGTCGTATGCCTGCTCCTCGGCGGCGGGCGGCCTGCGGATGATGGTCAGCGGACTTGTGCCGGAGCTGACGATGGAGGCCGCGCGGCTGGCAAGCCTCGGCGCGGGCGCGAAGATCGTCGGGCAGTTTTCATTCGAGCTGACGCAGGACGATCTGGAAACCATTCAGCGCGTGAACCCGGACATTTTTCTTCTGGTCGGCGGCACGGACGGCGGCAACAGCGCCTGCGTCATTCATAACGCGCAGATGCTCGCCGCGATCCGCCCGCAGTTCCCAATCGTTCTCGCAGGCAACCGCACGGCCATGCAGCAGTGCCGGAAGGCGCTGGAGGGCTTCGAGGTATCCGTCTGCGAAAACGTCATGCCGAAATTCGGCGTGCTCAAAACGGAGGACACGCAGAAGACCATCCGCAGCATTTTCCTGCGCCGCATCGTGCAGGCAAAGGGCCTGAACGCCGCGGCAGAGCGCATGAGCGGCCCGATGATGCCGACGCCTGCGGCGGTCATGCAGGCCATGACGCTGCTGGCGAAGGGAACGGACAAAACGCCCGGCATCGGGGAGCTGATCGGTGTGGATGTCGGCGGCGCGACGACGGACGTCTATTCCATTGCCGAGGGGATGCCCCGGCAGATGAACCGGGTCTACAAGGGTCTGCCGGAGCCGTATGTCAAGCGGACGGTCGAGGGCGATATCGGTATGCGCTATTCCATCGAGGGCGTGCTGGCTGCGGCGGGCGCGCAGCGGCTGGCGGAGCTTTCCGGGCTTTCACCGGAGCGGGTGGAGGCGCTCGTGCAGCTGCTTGCGCACAATACGCAGACGCTGCCGGAGCACGATACGGAGCTGGAGATGCTTGATTACGCGGTCGCCTCCATGGCCGTGAAGACCGCCGTGATGCGCCACGCCGGTACGCTTGAGGAAACGTATACGATGCTCGGACAGACCTTCGTGCAGAGCGGAAAGGATCTGAGCGAGGTGCGCAGGGTCGTCGTGACGGGCGGGAGCCTCATCCATTCGCAGCGGGCGCGGCAGATCGCGCGCTTTGCCTGCTGCGACCCGGCTGCGCCTGCGTCGCTCCGTCCGAAAAAGGCGGATATCATTCTGGACAAACGTTATATTCTGGCGGCGATGGGCCTGCTTGCGCAGAGCGAGCCGGAGATCGCGCTCCAAATCATGAAAGAGGAGATCAACTGATGGAAATTCAGAACAGAAAGATCCCGGAAGGGGAATTCATGGCAATGCGGCAGGAGGTTCTGCAGCAGTGGCCGACGGGCCGGGACGTCGATCTGACGGAGGCCGCGGCGTATCAGAAGCAGCAGAAGCCGAGCCGCAATTTTTCCGCCAGACTGATCGAAGCGAAAAAGGAGCACAGGACGCTCATCCAGCCGCGTGCCGGTGTGCCGGTGCTTGAGGAGCACATCAAGCTCATGCAGTATCTGGAAAAAGAGGGCGAGGCAGATCTGCTGCCGACCACCATCGACAGCTATACCCGCCAGAACCGCTATCACGAGGCCGAGGAGGGCATCAAGGCCTCCAAGGAGGAGGGCCGCGCCATGCTCAACGGCTTCCCGGCCGTCAACCACGGCGTCTACGGCTGCCGGAGAGTCGTGGAGAGCGTCAATGTGCCGGTGCAGGTGCGCCACGGCACCCCCGACGCCCGGCTTCTGACCGAGATCGCCTACGCGGGCGGCTTCACCAGCTACGAGGGCGGCGGCATCTCCTACAATCTGCCCTACTGCAAAAACGTCCCGATGGAGACGACCATCGCCAACTGGCAGTACGTCGACCGGTTGACCGGCCTGTATGAGGAAATGGGCGTTTCCATCAACCGTGAGCCGTATGGGCCGCTGACCGGCACGCTCGTGCCGCCCTGCATTTCCCACGCGGTCGCCATCATCGAGGCGCTGCTTGCGGCGGAGCAGGGCGTGAAAAACATCACGGTCGGCTACGGCCAGTGCGGCAACCTGATCCAGGACATCGCCGCAGTCCGCACACTTGAGGAGCTGACGGAGGAATATCTTGCAAAGTACGGCTATCACGACGTAGTTGTCACGACGGTGCTGCACCAGTGGATGGGCGGCTTCCCGGCGGACGAGGCAAAGGCGTTCGGCGTCATCTCGACCGGCGCGCTGATCGCGGCGCTTTCCAAGGCCACGAAGGTCATCGTCAAAAGCCCGCACGAGGCCATCGGCATCCCGACGATGGAGGCGAACGCGCAGGGGCTGCGCTGCACACGGCAGGTCGTCAGCATGATGACCGAGCAGACGTTTGCCAACACGCATCTGGACGAGGAAATGGAGATCATCCGGCAGGAAACGCGCTGCATCGTCGACAAGTGCTTCGAGCTTGGCATGGGCGATATCGCGCTCGGCGCGTGCCGCGGCGTAAAGGCGGGCGTTCTGGACGTTCCGTTCGCGCCCTGCCGCTTCAATGCCGGTCAGATGCTGCCGTGCCGCGACAACGACGGCGCGGTGCGCATCATGAACATGGGCAATCTTCCGTTTACAAAGGAGCTTCGGGATTATCATATGGGAAAAATCGCGGAACGCGCTGCGTTTGAGCATCGGAAAGCGACATTCCAGATGGTGACCGACGACGTTTACGCCATCAGCAAGGGACGCCTGGTCGGGCGGCCCAGATAAAGGAACAGGAGGAACAGAACATGAAAATCAAGGATGTTATTTGCGCTGCGGGCAGCACGGGGTTTTATTTTGATGACCAGCGCGCCATCAAGCGCGGCGCGGGTCACGACGGTATGTTTTACATCGGTCAGCCCGTCACGGAGGGCTTTTCCGCCGTGCGCATGAAGGGCGAGGCCGTCTCGGTCATGATCGTTCTGGAAGACGGCCAGATCGCCTTCGGCGACTGCGCGGCGGTGCAGTATTCCGGCGCGGGCGGACGCGACCCGCTGTTTCTGGCAAAGGACTTTATCCCCATCATCGAGCAGTATGTCCGCCCGATGCTGCTGGGCCGGGAGGCAGATGATTTCCGCGGCCTGTGCGCGCAGATGGAGGCCATCGAGGTAAACGGCAAGCGCCTGCATACGGCCATCCGCTACGGTGTCTCGCAGGCCATTCTGGACGCAGTCGCCAAGGCGACGGGACGGCTGATGTGCGAGGTCGTCGCGGACGAATACGGCTGCACGGTCAGCCAGACGCCGATCCCCATCTTTACGCAGTCCGGCGACGACCGCTATGACAACGCCGACAAGATGATCATCAAGCGCGCGCAGGTGCTGCCGCACGCGCTCATCAACAACGTGCAGACCAAGCTCGGCGAGCACGGCGAAAAGCTGCTGGAGTACGTCAAATGGCTCCGTGACCGCATCCTGACCATGCGCGCGGACGAGAGCTATCAGCCCGTCCTGCACATCGACGTCTACGGCACCATCGGCGCGGCGTTCGGAAACAACAACTATGCCGCCATGGCCGATTATCTTGCGGAGCTGGAGCAGGCGGCAAAGCCCTTCCATCTGCGCATCGAAGGGCCGATGGACTGCGACTGCGACCGCGAAACGCAGATCGTTGCGCTTGCGGGCCTGACGGCGGAGCTTGACCGCCGCGGCATTCAGGTCGAGCTGGTCGCTGACGAATGGTGCAACACGCTCGAGGATATCCGGGAATTTGCCGACCGCAGAGCCGGTCATATGGTGCAGATCAAGACGCCCGACCTCGGCGGCATCAACAATACCATTGAGGCAGTGCTCTACTGCAAGGCGCATGGCATCGGCGCCTATCAGGGCGGCACCTGCAACGAAACGGACCGCTCGGCCCAGGTCTGCGTCCACTGCGCCATGGCGACCCAGCCGGTGCAGATCCTTGCCAAGCCCGGCATGGGCGTCGACGAGGGCTACATGATCGTATCCAACGAAATGAACCGCATTCTCGCCCTGCGTCAGGCAAAGCAGCGCAGCTGAGCAAGAACCAAAACACGCCGCTGGCCGCGAGGCCAGCGGCGTTCACTCTGTCAAAAACAGTTGTTCCTTCATTTTTTGTGCAGGATTTTCAAGGTCTGCGTAGGGGCGGACGGCTCTGTCCGCCCGGCGGGGTGCACTGGTTTTACAGAAATTCACGGCGAATACATATGCACCAGCAGTATCGAATGCTTGAAGATGCCAAGCGAAACACAGCTGCTCCCTGCCCGCATCAGTCTGCGCCGAAGACCGCATCGCTTCAATTCGTTCCGATGGGCAGGTCCACGCTGCGGAAGATCATCGGCTCGAGCATCACGTCATGCGCGTAATAGATGGATGCGCCATGCTCCGGGTCGAGCGCCGTGAGCGCCAGAGGTCCGTCCGGGGCCAGGCTCACGCGCCAGCCGGTGTCGGAAGAGAAGTCCGGCAGGAAGCGCTCGTACTGTTCCTGTATGCGCGCGCTGTCCAGCTTGCGTGTGTTACACCTGCTCCGTATTCCGCGGAAGCGTCCGTGTCAGGATCAGGGTATATCCGACCGTGAGCAGGATCAGAGCGGCAAGATGCAGAAGCTGCGTCTGCATTGTACCCGCAGCCGACAGCGGGCGCAACCTGCCAGCACTGTCCTGCCGGACTGAATTTCTCCGGGCAGGGGGCAGGAAGGAAGTTGTTCTGCTCCAGCAGCGGCCGGTAGTATTCTGTCACAATATGATCGCCCACCGGCTGAAAACCGTCCGCCATGCCGCGCAGATCCTCGTGGTGGACAAGGGACAGATCGTCCAGCGCGGCACACACGAGGCGCTGATGGCGCAGGGCGGCATCTACCGCCGCTTCATCACCGGCCGCGAACAGGCCGTGGGCTGGAAGCTGTAAAAACGCGTTCAGACCCGCACAGATTCCTCCTGCCCGCGTATGCTGACAGGGGGGATTTTTTATGTGTGTGAAGACCGAGCGGCTCGGGCTGCTTCTGATCGGGGCGGGCGTTGGACTTTTGCTGTCGTTTGCGCTGTGCGGGTGGTTTTTGCGGGTGCTGATCGCGGCGATCCTGATCGCGCTGGGACTTCTGATTTTGAAATAATTTCGGAACATATCCTTGTCCGGCTCCGCGTATATATATCCCAGAACATATACAAGGAGTTGAGACTATGGAGCTTGCATTTGAACAGAAACAACGGTCCTGCCTGCATCGCACGGCGCATCTCTCGCTTGCGCAGGAGCAGACACAGGAGCTCATCATACCCGACAGTATGCCGGACGCTTCCCGCACGCTCATCTGCTGCGCCGAGCCGGAGGTACAGAGCAAAACGAACCGGGAGGGCAGTCTTCTCGTGACGGGGACGCTGCGCACAAGCTGCCTGTACGCAGACGAAGCGGGCGGCTTGCAGCTGCTGACCTCCGAGCTGCCGTTTACGGTCAAGCTGGAGTGCGCCGAGCTGCGCGAGGACACGCAGACGCTCGTGCGCTGCTGCGTCCGCAGCGCGGACAGCCGCCTGATCAACTCGCGCAAGGTGCTCCTGCGCGTGAGCGTTCTGGTTCAGGCGGACGGCTATGAGCCGCAGACGCAGAGCATGAGCGTCCTCAAGGATCCGCCCGCCTGCCTGCAGCTGAAAACGCAGACCTATGAGACGAATGCGCCTGTGGAGCTTTCCGAGCGCGCGTTTCAGGTCAGCGAGGAGCTGAACCTGCCGGACGGCAGGCCGCAGATCGCACGGCTGGTCAGCTGTTCGCTCACGCCGGTCGTGCAGGAGCAGGGGCTGGTCGGGAGCAAGGCCGTCCTGAAGGGAACCGCAAATCTGCAAATTACTTATCTGGACAATGAAAACGCCCTGCGGACGCTGAGTTTTTCCGTGCCGTTTTCACAGTACTGCCAGATGGAGGGCGACTACGATCAGGACGAAACGCTCGAATCGGTGCTGCTCGTGACCGGCGTGCAGCTGGAGCCGGTCGCGTCGGAGCAGTCGCAGAAGCTGCTGTTCGGCGCGGGGCTGCTGGCGCAGTGCATGGTCGTGCAGCCGCAGGCGCTGACGCTCTGTGAGGACGCGTATTCGACCAAGGGCGAGTTCCAGCCGCAGTGGGAAACGCAGGAGCACACCATGCGCCTCGACGCGCAGACGCTGCGCGAGCCTGTCCGCGCCTCGTTCCCGGTGCAGGCCGCCGCCGTGCTCGACTGCCGGGTCTACCCGGACGCACAGGCGCTTGAGCGGACAGACGACGGCGTTACCGTCCATGTGCCGCTGCGCGCGGACCTCGTCTATACCGACCCGGACGGCGCGGTGCAGGCCGAGACGTTCCGCACGGAGGTCAGCTGCCATACGGCGCTGAGCGAAAACGGCCTCTGCGAGGCCGTGTGTACGATCCAGCCGGAGGGCTACGCCTCGGCGGGCAGCGGCGCGGTCGAGCTGCGCTATGACGCGGTCTTTCAGGTACAGACGTTTTCCCGGCAGACGCTGCAGAATCTGTCCGGCGGGACGCTCGACCTGACGAAGCAGCAGAACACGCAGCGGCCGTCAGTCGTCATCCGGCGCATGAGCGAAAACGCCGCGCTCTGGGACCTTGCGCGGCAGTACCGGACGACGGCGCAGTCGATCCAGCAGGCCAATCATCTGACGCAGCCGGAGGCGGACGCCGGACGGCTGCTGCTGATCCCCATGTGAGACGGGAGGCGGGAATATGGAACAACGTTCGATCTACGCGCAGATCGCGGACCGCACGGACGGCACGGTCTATATCGGCGTCGTCGGCCCTGTGCGGACGGGAAAATCCACCTTTATCAAGCGCTTCATGGAGCAGCTCGTGCTGCCGAACATCGAAAACGTCTATGAGCGCGAACGCGCCACCGACGAGCTGCCGCAGTCCGGCTCGGGCCGGACGATCATGACGGCGGAGCCGAAATTCGTCCCGAACGAGGCCGCCCGCATCAGCCCGGACGGAAAAACGACATTGCAGGTGCGGCTGATCGACTCTGTGGGCTACATGATCCCCGGCGCGGTCGGCGACACGGAGGACGGCAAGCCCCGCATGGTCACGACACCCTGGGCCTCCGAGGAGCTTCCCATGGCACAGGCGGCGGAGCTTGGCACCAAAAAGGTCATGGAGGACCACAGCTCCATCGGCGTGGTCGTCACGACGGACGGAACGGTCACGGATATCCCGCGCGAGGATTACCGCGAGGCGGAAGCCCGCGCCATTGCGGATATGCAGAAGACGGGAAAGCCGTTCGTGGTCGTCGTCAATACGCAGGACGCGAAGAGGGGACAGGCGGACGCGATCTGCGCCCGTATCCGGGCCGAATACGGCGTGCAGGCGCTGACGATGGACTGCGCGGTGATGCAGACGCAGGATATTGCGCGGCTGCTCGAAGCGGTCATGTACGCGTTCCCGGTCGAGGAGCTGCGTTTCTTCCTGCCGAGCTGGGTGCGGGCGCTGCCGGACGATCATCCGGTCAAAGCCGCCCTGTATGACGCAATGATTGACCGCGCCTCAAGGCTCACGAGCCTCAGCGAGGCGGAAAGCGTCATGGGGTCGCTGCGGGAGCTTGATCCGGTCGACGCGTTCCGCGTGCGGGAGGTCGATCTCGGAACCGGCACGGTCACCTGCGAGCTGCATCTGCCGGAAACGCTGTTCTATGAGGAGCTGTCCAAACAGGCGGGCGTGGAGATCGCGGACGACGAGGCGCTTATGCAGATGCTGCGGGAGCTTTCGCAGACGAAAAAGCTCTACGACAAGGTACAGACCGCGCTCGAACAGGTCAAGGCGACCGGTTATGGCATCGTCATGCCGGGCGCAGAGGAATTGAAGCTCGAAAAGCCGGAAATCGTGAAGAAAAACGGCAATTACGCCGTCAAGCTGCGCGCCAGCGCGCCGTCCATCCACATGATGCGCGCGCAGATCGAGACGGAGATCAGCCCCATGGTCGGCGGCGAACAGGAATCACAGCAGCTCATCGACTATCTGCTCGGCGAATATGAAGAGGACACCGATAAGCTCTGGCAGAGCAACATCTTCGGCAAATCGCTCTATGAGCTTGTCTCCGAGGGCGTCACGGCCAAGATCATGCGTATGCCGGACGACGCGCGGCAGAAGCTCACAAAGACCCTTGGCCGCATGATCAACGAAAACACCGGCGGGATGATCTGCATTCTGCTGTGAATACCCGCAGCGCCCCCTGTCATGCTGTGACATGACAGGGGGCGCTGGTGCGTGCTGATATTGTCTGTGCGTCCGGCGCGGTTACGCCAGCTTGTATTTTTCCTCAAACGTGTTGTACTGCATCAAAAATTCGTTGCTGCCGGATTTGACGTCGCCGAGGTACTTGTGCAGATCGATGCGCTCGTTCTTCATGTCGAGCAGACAGCCCGCGATGTTCGAGCAGTGGTCGGCCACGCGTTCCAGATTTGTCAGCAGATCGGACAGTACGAAGCCTGCGGCCAGCGAGCATTCGCCGCGCTGGAGACGGGCGATGTGATTTGTGCGCAGCTCGTCCTTCAGCTTGTCGATGACCTGCTCCAGCGGCTCGACCTGCCGCGCAAGTGTCAGATCGTCCTGCAAAAATGCCCGGCTTGTGAGATCGACGATTTCGCTCACGGCGTTCAGCATCGTCTGCAGCTCCTGCTTTGCGGAGTCTGTGAACGAAACGCCCTTTTCCTTTAACTCCTCTGCCGATTCGATAATATTGACGGCGTGGTCTGCAATGCGCTCAAAATCGCCGATCAGGTGCAGCAGCTTCGACGACTCCACGCTGTCCTGCTCGCTCATCGGCTGCGTGGCCAGATGTACGAGGAAGGTTCCCAGCGTGTCCTCATAGCGGTCGGTATCGTCCTCCCGCTGCCGGACGGAGGCGGCCAGCTCCGGCGTAAAGCCGAGCACGGCCTGTAAGCTCTCATGCAGCGCCAACTCCGCGTCCGCAGCCATGCGCTTTGCAAGCTCCTCGCTCTTGACGAGGGCGATGGCGGGTGTTGCAAACAGGCGCTCGTCCAGAACAGTTGCGGTGTCGGTGCTGCGGCCATCCGGGATGATCCGGTACGACAGCTTTTCCAGCAGTCCGCAGCACGGCAGCAGCATCAGCGTGCAGAGCAGATTGAAGATCGAGTGAATGAGCGCGATATGGAACGTATCGATAGCGGTCGAGACGAACGCAAAGCGGAAAATCGCGTTTGCAGCCTCAAACAGCGCCAGCCAGACGACTGTGCCGATGATATTGAAGCTCAGATGCACGACGGCTGCGCGCCGCGCGTTCTTGTTCGTGCCGACGGAGGACAGCATGGCCGTCACGCATGTGCCGATGTTCTGTCCCATGATAATGGGGATCGCCGCGCCGTAACTGACAGCCCCGGTCGAGGACAGCGCCTGCAGAATACCGACCGACGCGGACGAGGACTGCACAATGCCCGTCAGAATCGCGCCAGCCAGAACGCCCAGAATGGGATTCGAGAACAACAGGAAGAATTTCGTGAAGTTCGGGTCGTCCCGCAGCCCGGAAACAGAGCCGGACAGCGATTCCATGCCGAACATCAGCGTCGCGAAGCCAAGAAGGATCAGGCCCGTGTCCTTTTTCTTGCCCTTTGCGGTCAGATACAGAATAATGCCGATCACAGCCAGCACCGGCGTGAACGACGACGGCTTCAACAGCTGCACGAACAGGCTGTCCCCGCTGATACCGGACAGCGACAGCAGCCACGCTGTCACAGTCGTGCCGATGTTCGCGCCCATAATGACAGGAATGGACTGCTTGAGGCTCAAAAGCCCCGAATTGACAAAGCCCACGACCATGACCGTCGTAGCCGAGGACGACTGAATGACCGCCGTAACGGCAAGCCCCGTCAGAAGCCCGGAAAATTTCCCGTTCGTCAGCTTCGCCAGAATGGCCTTCAAGGACCCGCCCGCGCGCTTTTCCAGCGCCGTGCCCATCACACTCATGCCGAACAGGAACAAACTCAGCGAGCCGAGCAATGTTAAAAAGTTAAAAATCGTCATATCCGCACAGACCTCTTTCCAAATTCGTTTTATCTGCCATAAATATAGAAAGAGAATGTCAAATGCGCGTCCAGAATTACGTTAAATCTTCGTGATATTTCCCGCAGAATCTTAAATCCAAATCAATTCCCGGTTAAACCGCCGACAGGGCTCCTCTGAAAGGGCAATGTCATCAACTTAAGACCGGTGCATTTGTTTTATGCGAAAAAACGGCAAAACAAATGCAGTTGGTAGGGGC
>ERZ856578.400-NODE-400-length-88992-cov-22.772693_pt1 | contig 88992 bp, 59 predicted proteins | sample MGYA00514384_ERZ856578 | MGnify/ENA primary metagenome ERZ856578 (study PRJEB29103, sample SAMN06111958) | human gut metagenome | biome: human gut; feature: ankylosing spondylitis patient; material: healthy_person | host: Homo sapiens | place: China:Hangzhou... | reverse complement strand
ATAGTACTGAAAGAGCCTTGACAATGTTGGTAGGAAAACGCCGTGCGTTGCTGAACTACCTGAAGGATCGCGACATCACAAGATATCGTGCCATCGTTAAAGAGCTCGGCCTGCGTAAGTAATCCGTTACTTGCAGCAAAAGCATTAAGAAGGGAAGCCGTCAAAAGCTTCCCTTTTTTGTTTTCACACCTCTCAAATCTCCATACGGTAAACAAAAGACAAAGGACATAGAAGACATATTAGCGACATACCATGTCTTCTATAAAAGACATATTTCAACTCAAACATGCTTCTTATAGAATTATTTCCTATATTTTGCATATCAAGCAAGTTGAAGTATGGAAAAAGATATCATCAAACAAATCATCCTGAACCAGCAAGAGTCCACCAGCCAAGTGATAACACACTCTCAGCCAACAGAAAATACAAATTGTCAAAATGATAAATCGCGCCTTCTTCGCTCTCTTCTTCCTTCTTATAGAAACAAGAGAGAGATGAAGAAGATACAGTCTCTTTTTATCCGGACACGAAACTTTTCTCCGTGTATTGTTGCACCAAGTAAAAGTTTGTTTTATTTTTGTGCCTTAACAATACAATTTATAACCTAATAGGCGAAAAACATTATCAATTATGGATACAAGCAAGATTGTCGGAGAAAAGATTAAGTCACTCCGTGAAAGCCAGTCAATCAGCATTGAGCAATTGGCCGAACGTTCCGGTTTAGCCGTAGAACAGATTGAACGCATTGAAAATAACATCGACTTACCTTCATTGGCTCCGCTCATCAAAATAGCGCGTGTTCTGGGTGTACGCCTGGGAACTTTCCTTGACGATCAGGATGAAACGGGTCCGGCCATCTGCCGCAAGACGGAGGCCAAAGATAGTATCAGCTTCTCCAATAATGCTATCCAGAGCCGTAAGCACATGGAATATCATTCCCTGTCCAAGTCGAAAGCAGACCGCCACATGGAACCTTTCATCATCGACGTAGCCGCCACAGAAGACAGCGACTTCGTACTCTCCTCACACGAAGGTGAAGAGTTTATTATGGTTATGGAAGGTATTATGGAAATCAGCTACGGCAAAAACACATACTTGCTTGAGGAAGGAGACAGCATCTATTATGACTCCATCGTTCCACATCACGTACATGCCTACGAAGGACAAGCGGCCAAAATTCTTGCAGTAATCTATACGCCCATTTAATATCTATGTTATACGAAAGAACACTCGGCCAATGGCTGGAGCACTGGGCAGAGACTACGCCCGATAAAGAATATATTGTTTATTCCGACCGTAACCTGCGCTTCACCTGGAGCCAGTTCAACCGACGGGTAGACGACATGGCAAAAGGACTAATCTCCATCGGCGTAGAACGCGGAACCCATGTAGGTATATGGGCTGCCAATGTGCCCGACTGGCTTACACTGCTGTATGCCTGTGCCAAAATCGGTGCCGTCTATGTTACCGTAAACACCAACTACAAGCAAGCCGAATTAGAATATTTGTGCGAAAACTCGGATATGCACACCCTTTGCATTGTGAACGGTGAAAAGGACAGCGATTTCGTACAAATGACTTATACCATGCTGCCGGAGCTGAAAACCTGCGAACGCGGCCACTTAAAGAGCGAACGCTTCCCGCATATGCGTAACGTTGTTTATGTAGGACAGGAGAAGCATCGCGGTATGTACAACACCTCAGAAATCCTGTTGTTGGGCAATAATGTGGAGGATAAGCAATTGGATACTCTGAAAAGCCAGGTAACCTGCCATGATGTGGTAAACATGCAATATACATCAGGAACCACCGGTTTCCCGAAAGGCGTCATGCTTACTCACTACAACATCACCAATAACGGCTATCTGACCGGAGAACACATGAAGTTCACGGCCGATGACAAACTTTGTGTCTGCGTACCCCTGTTCCACTGTTTTGGTGTGGTGCTGGCTACTATGAACTGTCTGACACACGGCTGTACGGAAGTTATGGTGGAACGCTTCAATCCGCTGGTAGTGCTTGCTTCAATCCATAAAGAACGCTGCACAGCTCTATACGGTGTACCTACCATGTTTATTGCCGAATTGCACCATCCCATGTTTGATATGTTCGACATGTCTAGCCTACGCACAGGTATCATGGCAGGTTCGCTCTGTCCTGTGGAACTGATGAAGCAAGTGGAAGAAAAGATGTATATGAAGGTTACCAGCGTATACGGTCTGACCGAAACGTCCCCCGGTATGACGGCTTCGCGCATTGACGACCCGTTTGATGTACGCTGCAACACCGTAGGACACGATTTTGAACATACCGAAGTCAGAGTTATCGACCCCGAAACCGGCGAGGAATGTCCGGTAGGAGTGCAAGGTGAAATGTGCAACCGGGGATATAATAATATGAAGGGCTATTATAAGAACCCGCAGGCTACTGCCGAAGTCATCGACAAGAATGGTTTCCTCCACTCCGGAGACCTCGGCATAAAAGATGAAGATGGCAACTACCGTATCACCGGACGCATCAAAGACATGATTATCCGCGGCGGTGAAAACATTTATCCACGTGAGATTGAGGAGTTTCTATACAAACTGGAAGGTGTGAAAGACGTACAGGTGGCAGGCATTCCATCAAAGAAATATGGTGAAGAAGTGGGTGCTTTCATCATTCTGAAAGAAGGTGTGGATTTACATGAATCGGATGTGCGCGACTTCTGCACAGGCAAGATTTCACGCTACAAGATACCGAAATATGTATTCTTTATTGATGAATTCCCCATGACGGGTAGCGGTAAGATACAGAAGTTCAAATTGAAAGATGTGGGATTGCAGCTCTGCAAAGAACAAGGGATCGAGATAATTTAAATAATTAAGAATAAAAACAGGCTGCAGTTTAATCTGCAGCCTGTTTTATATTTACTATAATTCATCAGGCATAGGAACCTTTTGCCCTGTTGCCCTCACGGTAGGCATCGAAGCATCCCAACCGCGAAGACGAGTGCCGAGTTCTTTTGCCATTTCCTTGACTATTTCTGGATGCTGAGCAGCCATATTATTACGTTCACCAATATCTTCACGAAGATTATAGAGTTCAAGCTCAGCAGTATGCATACGGTAGACTAGTTTCCAATCTCCTTTGCGGATAGCACTCATGAAGTCGATGTCATCCTGATCCTCAAAACGGAGCTGATGAGGAAAATGGAAGATGATGCTACGTTCAGGGTCAATGCCTGAAATAGCTTCGGGGATAACAATGGCATTAGCCTCACGTTGATTAGTAATTTCTCCACGTTTCTGAGCTTTAGCCACATATCGGGAACCTTTCTGAATCAGCTTCACTAAACTCCGGCCATCCCGTTCCTGAACAGTTTCGTATTTCTTCACCCCAGCCATTTCAAGAATTGTAGGAAAGACATCCTCCGTTGAAACAGGCGTATTGATACGCGTTCCGGCACTAACCTTGCCGGGCCAGCAAAGGAGCATAGGAACACGAATGCCACCTTCATAAACCGATCCTTTCCCTTCGCGTAACGGAAGATTCTGAGTGTGAGGCTCCCCACCCTTCTCATTCCCTACGCTATGTCCTCCATTATCAGAGTAGAAAATGATAACAGTATTGTCAGCCACCCCCTTAGTTTCAAGGAAATCAAGTACATCCCCTAAACTTTTATCCATACCTTCGACCATGGAAGCATAACGCGCCTGTCCTTCATCCATTCCAGCATCAAGATAGGGCTGAATATAACGTTTATCACGTTGAATGGGGGTATGATTAGAATAATGAGAAAAATAGAGATAGAAAGGAATCTTTTGCCTAATGGGATTTTCAAGCGTTTTGAGTGCTTCACGGGTCATAGCTTCAGTTAAGTGTACATCAGTACCATAATATTGTGACATATTCTGTACCGAGCCATAATCACCCTTACCCGGTAAATTGCCAAAATTATCTTCTGGAAGATAGCTTTTGGGATGGCCATTGCTCGAACCGGCAATGTTAACCACAAACCCCATATTATAAGGATTCGAACCGGGTGTTCCCGCAGGTCCCCAATGTGCCTTGCCTACATGGATGGTGTGATAGCCGGCATCACGTAGAATTTCAACCATAGGAGTTGCATAGAGGGTATGATTGAGACCATATGTTTCGCGTTCCGGTTCAAGAGAAACAGGACAGAAAGCATTATAATTCCACTCCGGATGAGCAAAAATGTCACCAAGATTCTCATTGGTGGCACCAGGGTGACCGCCAATTGCATCCGGAACAACATCCTTATAGAGTGAAATGAACGATGTAATCTTCATGTGGGCAGGGTTCATACCTGTCATCAAAGATGCACGTGTAGGCGTCGAAACCGGACAAGCATAAGCATTTGTCATCATAGTACCCATTTGGGAGAGACGCTCCATATTAGGAGTTTTGAAACGCAAGTTATTTGGATAAGTTTCTTCACCGAAAGGCAGAGAAGATTCTGTCCACCCAAAATCATCTACTAAAAAGAAGACAATATTAGGCCGCTGTCCGGCATAGGCACTCTGCAAGAGAGCGAAGGGAGCAGCCAATGCCAGGCCGTATATTGATTTATTGATTTTCATATGTATTTATTTTTTAGACCATGAGTCACTACGGAACGGGGTAGCTGGTAACCCCTCCTTATTATAAAGATTCGCACGAAAGAAATTCGCAAATGCATAACGCACCGCCACGGGTTCCCGTACTTGAGAAGAGAAAACTTCAATACGGTTGCCGTTGATAATTGCCTTTGAAGGATAAAACTGCTGATCTGCACCAGCTATGTAAAAACCTTTCACGGGTTCATTGTCAGGTGTCATTAAACCGTTGTCCGCATAATCAAAACTCAAGATAAGTTTGTTTCCCGATAATTTCATTGACTTAAACAGCGGACCGGAATACGCTATATTCTTACCATATTGTTTAGCCAACGCCCATAAAGCTAATCGTTCTCCCGGAACACGTTTGTTGCGAGGATGAATATCAAGCGAATCGCCAACGTCAGTGGTAACGACCATCCCCAAATTCTTCACCCCACCCTGCCATGTTTGAAGCTGAGCTTCCCGGATACCGGCGGGTTGATCTTTGAAGGGCGCAATCTGAACGAAGTAGAATGGCAGATCCGGTTGTTCCCATTCTTTACGCCAACTATTAATCATATTAGTAAATACCTGCTGATATTGTGCATAGCGCATAGCATTAGCTTCACCTTGATACCAAATAGCCCCCTTAACAGTGTAACCCAGAATAGGTTTAATCATACCGTTCCACAACGTAGATGGAACTTTATAGAGTTTATTCTGTTTCACGTTCTCTACTCCAAACTCATCGAATACATCCGTATAAAGTGGATTATTTTTCATCACATCCATCTTAGTCCATGATTCTACATGCGTATCACCTTTAGCCGAAAGAATGAGTCCGACAGGAGTATGGAGTTCATTGAAAAGACGACGACCGAAAACAAAACCCACTGCAGAGAAGTTGTAAGCACTTTCCGGAGTACAAACAAGCCACTTTCCTTCACAATCATCGCGTTCACCATCAGGTGCCAGACAATAAGGCACGGTGAAAATACGGATTTCAGGATAATTTGCGTCCTGTAGTTCTTTTTCGGCCTCTTCCATACCGGTTTGCCACTTCACATCCTCTTGTCTGCCAACCGGGAAAAGCATATTACTTTGCCCACCGCAAAGCCACACCTCGCCAATCAAAATATTACTGACCGTTATGATGTTCTCTCCACTAACGGTAATCGACTGTTTTTTCATTGTCGCACGGGGTGTTTTCAATTTCATAGTCCATTTACCATCACCGGAAGCAGTGGCAGTCACGGCTTTGGCAGCCCATGAAGGTTTAACAGTGATGGTTTCACCCGGTTCTGCCTTACCCCAAATATTGACTCTGGTACCTTGTTGCAAGACCATATTATCAGAAATGATAGCGGGAAGTGTGACTTTAGCCACCACTGGGTTACAAGCAATAATCACCAGCACCGCCAACAATACCCATTGTTTTTTCATTGTTCTATTCATTTAGTAACCAATTCTTTTTTCTTTCCAATACAACAAACAAGGAAACTGATACTACCACCAACAACGACCCACCAAGGCCAGGCAAGTTTGAGAGTTACACCGAAGCAGAATGTACTCCACCAACTTAAAATGCCAGGTTGAAGAAGTAAAACAACCAGACATCCGGTAATCAATGCAGCTACCACACTGTAAACGTTGCCACGACGAGTCAAAACGGCACAAAGGAATATACCCAACATACCGGCATAAGAGAAACTCATGATACCAAGCGCAAAATCAACCAATGACTGATCACCCGCTTCTTGCATCAAAGCAGCAATAATAGCAAAAGCCGTCAATACAATCCCCATAATGATCACAAGAAAGCGTGACTCCTTCAACTCTGATTTAATTTTCACGGTACCCTTATCGCGTTTTTGCCTCCAAGGAAGATAAAGATCGGAAAACAAGCTACTGGTCATTGAGTTAATGGCCGAGTTAAAGCTTGACAATGCAGCAGCAAGCAAGCCCACCACCATCAAACCAAGGATACCCGTTGGCATGTGGTTGAACATATATTGCGGAAATACCTGACGACTATCATTCAACAAGTCACTTGGTGCGGCTGCCCCAAGCAGCTCCGGGCGTGAATAGAACACATATAGCAGTGAGCCGATAATCATAAAAATCACAACAACTGGAAGAGAGATTACCTGGGAATATACAAGTGAGCTTGCTGCCTTTTTCACTGACTTACAAGTCAGCTGACGTTGTACAAACTCCTGATCCGTGCTATATTGTGCAAATTTAAAGATGGCACAAGCAAAGAGAGCCCCAATCAGATTATAGGGTTCAGTCAATGAAAAACTCGTGTCAATCACCTGTAGTTTATTGCCAGACTCCGTATTTTCAAGCACATTGACGATCTCGCCCAATGACAGCGGGATTGCGCTAAAAAGCAGATAAATGGCAATCATACCAGTACCGATTACGAGCAGAATCTGAATTGTATCAATGTAAATCAAACCTTTTATGCCTCCAGCCATCGTATAGATTGTACTAATAATGCCAAGAATCACAATTGAAGCAATCAGATTAGGAAATAATATATCATTATAGAGCATCACAGACACTGCAATGGCAGCAATGAACAGGCGCGAACCGGATGTGAGTAATTGTCCCAACAAGAACATGACACTGGTTGCTGTTTTGGCACCATCACCAAAACGATTACCCAGATAACCATAGATGGTAATTGTATTGGCTTTATAGAGGGCAGGCAAAATAATATAAGCTGCCATCAAACCGCCAACTATCGCCCCAACGCTAAGCATGATATAAGTAAAGTTACCGTCGAAAGCAATCTGAGGTGCACCGACAAATGTACCGGCACTGATTGATGTTCCAACCGCAGCAAAGGCTACCAACCACGTCGGCATACTTCGTCCGCCAAGGAAATAATCTTCAACATTTTTATTTTTACGAGAGAAGAGGAATCCTATCGTTGTCAAGGCTCCTAGAAATAGAATTACTATAATCCAATCTAATAATTGCATGATATCAGGTTTTAGCGTATTAATTACATATATAAGGTCCATGAATGGAGGTCACAGTATAGTCATCGCCTGCATCATCGAGGGCATAGACATAGAACTCATTACCTCCGGGATGTACGCGAATCACAATATGTCCCTGTTTAGCAGCCATCTGTTTAGTATTAGGATAGGCAACAAGTGCTGTTGCAGGATGAAAGTTGGTCGAGAAGACATCTTTCTTTCCGGGATAAGCCTTTGTCGTAGAAAGGATACGACGTAATACTTCAATATCCGGCTGCTGCGCCTTGCGATTGTGAACCACAACCACCTGAGGTCGAAGGGCTTTGAGAAGCGTAACGCCCATTGCATCGTAATTCATATGATGGTTACTTTTGCATGCCTCGACTGGACCGGTCACCGAACCAACCGGCAACTCCAGGTTCTGCCAATCCAAATTGGTTACAGCAGGCAGGTCGGCACCGGTGAAGTAATCAAACTTGCCATAAGAAACACGAAAAACAATGGAACACTGGTTTTCATCCGGCCATTCACTTTGGGACAGTTGATCAGTGGAAATGAAATAATTACGCTCAATATCTTCAACCCCAGTCCACACATGTCCGTTGGCCGCTATATTACGAATTTCGAAAGTGGGATATTTAGCAGCATTATGAACAAGCACAAGCTGATCTTTCTTACCAACTTTAAATTGCTCAATCTCCATACCGTTTTTCTCCTTCTGCCATTTTATAAAATTCAAATAATTCGGAAATGCTTTACTTATAGGCGCTATAGGATCGTTATAGTCCGGCCAACCACGATCAATGGCCTTCTTGAAAGGGATACAATCGCCCACACCAGATATACCAGTTAGCTGATAGGCTTTATTCTCCGCCCACTTGCATCCTTTATTAACTTCTCCCATGTGATCGATATGAAAGTGAGTCAGAAGCATATAGTCAATTGCCTTATGTTTAGTTCCCTTCATGAAATGGGCAATATATTTTGCATAGGTTTCATAAGGAGCTGTTTCTTCATTTGGTTTTTGTGGTACAATGTTAGGTGATTTTTCTCTAATTTCACCGGCATCAACCAACATCGTAGTACCGTCGGGTAATATAAAGAAAGTACACTCCCCCTGCCCGGTATTGATGGCATGGATATCAAGATAGCCTTCCTCCCACGCAGGTAATACCTTGCCTATTTTCACATCCTGGGCCCGGATAGTCATTGAAAAGAGAACTAATAATGCTATAACCGGTATTTTAAATGGGATATTCATAGTATCTTCTTGTTATTTTATTCAATAATAGCCTTTTGATTCAATATTTCTTTTTGAACCTCTTTGTAAGAGAGATTACGGGGAGTGCTTCCCGCTTGCGCCGCCAAGGCTGCCGCTACACCAGCCGCATGTCCTGTAGCTCCACAAGTAGCCCCTACCCTGACAGTGCCGAGAGCCTCACGATCAACTGAGATGCAACGACCACCCACCAGCAGATTATCAATCTTGGCAGGTAACAAACTGCGATAAGGTATTTGGAATGGAAGGGGTACATACATGTCATGCATACCGTTTTGATTTTTAGGAGGATGCACATCAATGGGCCAAACACCCAACGCTATTGAGTCCTCAAACTTGCGGTTGGATACAATATCATCTTTAGCCATGGTGTAGGCCCCATCAAGCCGGCGGGTTTCGCGAATGCCAATGGTGGCCGAAGTATTCATAATCCAACTGTTCTCAAAGCCTTTGCAATGTTTTTTGTAATAGTTGACAATACGGTGAGCATCACTACGTGCCTCCATTTCAGCAGCAGTCAACTCGTTTGCATTAACCGCCGATCCATAAACACGTGTCGTATTAACCCAAGGATAGTTTTTTCTTAAACCACCAAACCAAGGACCACCAAAGAAAGGAAGTTCACCGACTTCACAAGCATGGCTAAGCATCTCACGGTCAATTCCAACATCTCTCCTTCGCGAGGTATATTCGGTCAGCAATTGCTTTCCTAAAAAGCCGGGGTCGGGACCAAACGGTATTGTCAATTCATCTTCATAGTCTACACTTCCCTGTGGGTTAACTTCCGCAAGAAAAAAAGGTAATGTCATAGGCTGAAGTTCAGGTGATATATTAAATCCGGCTCCGGCACGTGCTACGACATCCCCATTTCCGGTACAATCCACTACGATCTTAGCCATAATTGCTTTACGCCCATCCACATTCTCTACAATGGCACCCTTCACTTTATTCTCTTCAACAATGACATCGGCCATCCAGGTATGCAGCAGACATCTTACCTGATATTTCAACAGTAGTTCATCAGCAGTCAGTTTCATTATCTCAGGGTCAGAGCTCAATACCCAACTACGGTTATTCTCAACTCCTCCCCGCTTTTCAGCCATTGCAATCCATTCGCCCATGACTCCATCCACACAACGGCGATAAGGACGCAACCAACTGTTGAACCCGGCCAATGTGATCACCAGGCCATTGGTCCACATGCCACCAAACGACCCCATCGCCTCAACAAGCATGGTCGAAGCTCCGGCCTTGGCAGCACCGATAGCAGCACCGACACCGGCAGGGCCACCACCAACAACCAAGACATCAACGTCATTGATGACTTCTATTTTCCTTTCTTTTTCTGTATACGTTTTCATTAATTCCATGATGATAATATGTTATAATAGTATTTTCAAAATTGTACGATTTTCAACATTAGTCTCTTAATTTCAGATTCATCAGAAAGCGACTTAACCTTAAATACCGGAGAAGTATTATATATAAGAACTTGATGTTTACCAATATTTCCGGTTTTCACATTAAAAATCTGATTTCCCAACTCAATTTCAACGTTTCCTTTCAGTTCAATCTCTAAATAGATTCCACCAAAGGTTACGCAAGGTAACGGCTCGTTGAGTGTTACCGTTTGATTCTTTTTTAGCAATATATTCCCAACCGTAGTTATGGTCGGGCAAATAAAATCTTTAATTTCATGTTTATCAACCAAAAGGGTTCCCTGACCGTTCAAGTCGGGAGCCAACAAATCCGTAGAAATAAAATTAATATCATTGCGATTAATTTTATTGAAATGCACGAATTTGTCAGCATGTGATTCTCTCATAAGACCATGCGACTTGGCTAATGCAACGTATCGGTCATACTCATCCTCATCAAAGCGGGAAGCACTAATAGCCATAATGCAATCTCCTTGGTTCTGTATCTTTTCAAAGACAGTCTGATATAAAATTCCCATTAACCGGACATCGTAAACTCCAAGATCTCGAATAATCTCATTAGCACGATTATTGGAAGTAATAACGTAATTTCCCTTTCCAAGCACTTCATCTGCAAGAGCGATTATATCTTTATAATGCCGACCAGTTTCATCGAGTAATTTAGGTTCAATAAATGTATAAAGTCCGTTCCGTTTACAGTCGATTAGAAATTCCCTTAATGTAGGTATCCGACTTCTCATTTCCGATTTATCAGCCTTTAAGATAAAATCCTGTTTCAGTTCTATCAGTGTCTTTGTTTTAACTGGAACTTGAACGGAAAGTATTGTTCCGTCAGCATTCAGGCAGGTACGATTTAGTGTACTGTCATGCATCACTATCAAGTATCCATCAGCTGACAGACGTACATCGGTTTCAATAGCTTGAAAACCGGCGCGTTTGGCTAATGAGATAGCCTCCAAAGAATTCTCTCCGGCAATTGTGCCATGCAGATTGACACCTCGATGAGCTATAAAGACGCGCTGAGCATGTAATCCCGTTGTCCAACTACAGATTATAAAACAGAAAAAGATGAATTTCTTCATTGCTAATATACATTATTCACTGAAAATAAGTAGCAGAACTCCAGATATTTTTCCATACTACCATTAGCTCTGCCACTTATATCATTCTTTAGATAAAACAATTTATGAACTAATATCCTGGATTCTGAGTCATATTAGGATTAATCACCAGCTCTTTCGCCGGAATAGGCCATAAATATTGCCTTTCAGAGAAAGCTCCCTTAGAACAAACCTGTACATAGCCATCGCTTACCATTCTTGAAAAATCAGCAATACCATCTTCATCTATTTCTGGAGCATAAGGCCAGAACCAATGTCCCGGTTTTACCACTTTATCTATCAATTCATTTCCGGGATAGAGTACACCACAGTTTGGTTTATTCAACGCTTTTTGAGCCAATCCCCAACGAATCAAATCGTAATAGCGAAGTCCCTCAAAGGCTAATTCAACCCTCCGTTCACGACGAAGAACCGTTCGGAGTTCTTTCTGATTGGTTGTTGTAATGGCAGGATAATTAGAAACATCACCCAATTCCACGCCATAGGCACGTGCACGCACCTGATTAATAGCATCCAAAACGCTTTGGTCAATCTGGTTCAACTCAATCTTAGCCTCAGCATAAATCAAAAGCACATCGGCATACCGGATAATTATCAGGTCATTCTCGGGTGTGAAGTTTGTAGCGGGTCCCCACGTTCTGTCAACTGACTTTCTCCACACCAAACCAGTAAAGGAAGCAAACTGAGCTCTGGCACGCGTATCGTTATTATTCACCAACTTCCCTGTTGAATAATCCATTACTTTAGTAACCTCCGGATGAGGGGTATACTCATAGCCAACGAACTCACTTCCGAATTCCACGATCGAAGCCGTACAGCGAGGATCTCGATTTCGAAAAGGATTGTGAGAATCAAACAGAGGCGACTCATCAATCAACTTACCATCGGTACACTCGTAAGCTGCAAGCAGTGCCCACGAAGGAACTTTGCTCGAAAAGCCACCCGCTGTACGTGGATAGTAGCTTTTTGCATCACCGATATTACCAATCAGGAGAGCTGTTGAACGAGGCAATAAAAAGATTGATTCTTCGGCATTCTTTGTATAGAATAAATCTCCATAATCTTTATGAAGTTTATAGATACCCAGATCCATACACGCTTTTGCTGCCGTAGCAGCGATCTCATAATCACCGAAATACAACGCATAGCGTGCTTTCAATGCCAAAGCGGCACCTTTGGTTGCTACTTGTTTTCCAGTATAAGAAGCCGGAAGATGCTCAGCTGCATAATCAAAATCATCATAGATGATCTTAATCACATCGGCTTTAGGCGACCGTGCCATTTTAGATGCATCTTCAATAGTCAACAGATCTTCCACATAGACTACATCACCAAAGGCAAAGACCAACATGGCATAATGTGCAGCACGTGAGAAACGTGCCTGGGCTTCATAGGACAACAGAGTTGCCTCATTGATTCCATTTTCACGACCACGATCCAAATTAGCAATGATAGCATTGGAACGGGCAATAGCCTTGTATTGGTTAGTATAAAATGTTGCCAACTCAACACTACCGGACGTATTTGTTTCACTGTTTAACGTTCCATCAACAATGTCAGGACCGGCAACGTCACGATAGAGGTAGTCATCAGACCAAGCTTCTTTGGCAACAGGCCAAAATGCAGTGCGATACAAATCATTCACCGCCATTTCATACTCAGTTTCGTTACTGTACCAAGTTTCACTTGAACCTTGATCCAGTGGGTACAGGTCTAAATCGTTGCACGATACCAATGAAAGTGCGAATACTGTCAGTATAAGATATATATTTTTCATTGCTTTATTCCATTAAAAATTAATATTCAGACCAAACAACACCGAAGTGGTCATAGCATAAGAGGTAGTTCCGCGCTCAGGATCCCAACCATCAGGATAATGACTCAGACAGAACAGATCACTTGCCGACACATAGAAACGAACCCGTTCAATCTTAGCCTTTTGTGTAAGGCTTGCCGGAAGAGTATAGCCCAAAGTAATGTTTTTCAAACGAAAGTAACCACCATTGAATATCCAGAAGGTTGACATAGCGTTATTACTATCATTGTTCTGATAAGTAAGACGTGGATAACGTGCCGCCAAATTCTCTATTTCAGAATTGAAGGAACTCCAATAATTTCCATCTATAATGGCAGGAATGCTTCCCCACTGGTTGTGATAAGGTTGAACCATCTTAGAGTTCATACGTACCTTTTGCTTACCAATGCCCTGGAAAGCAGTACTAAAGTCAAAACCTTTATAAGCAGCCGACAATGTTCCACCATACATGAAACGAGGTTGTGAATTCCCAAGAAGTACACGGTCATATTCGGGAGAGATAATGCCATCAGGCACACCATCCGGACCAGAGATATCTTTATATTTCACATCACCAACCTGTGTATTGCTATTTAGTGTAGCAGATTTGTCCAGTTCTTCCTGGGTTTGAAACAAGCCCTCAGAGATATAACCATACCATTCATCAAATAAACTACCGGTCATCTTCACTTGATCACCCATGAACTGCGTACCACTCAGATCATCCATTTTAGAAATATAGTCAGAAAGGTTAGCAGAGATGCCATAGGTAAACTCACCAATACGGTCATTCCATGACAGTTCGAGGTCATAGCCTCTGGTATGCATTTTACCCGCATTCTGTGACGGATTAGAATATCCCATATATTTAGGTATTTCAAGATCAAGCAACATGTCTTTTGTACGCTTGTAATAATAGTCGCCCACAAAAGATAAACGCCCGTCAAAGAATCGCGCATCAACACCAATATCGTATGTTTCAGTCGTTTCCCATGTTAGATTGCGTATAGGATATTGGATTTGAGCAGCTCCTTTATAATAGGTAGACTCGCTTGCATCAGCCTTGTTGTAGAACAACGAGTTAGTAAACTCCATCAATGAGACATAAGGGTAATTACCGATCCGTTCGTTACCCAAAGTACCGATAGAAGCTCTTAACTTTAGGAATGATAGCGTTCTACCATTAACTTTTTTCATGAAAGGTTCTTCACTGACAATCCAACCAGCTGATACAGACGGGAATGTACCCCAACGAGAGTCTTTATGAAAACGTGACGAACCATCACGGCGAACATTGACCTGAAGCAAATAACGATTATTGAAGCTATACATAATGCGACCAAAATATGAGCGATAGGCATTCTCATAAGCAGAACCGGAGTTTGCCAAATAGTCTTTAGGACCTGCATCAAGATAAGGATAACTGTCCAGATCGTAATGGTCACTTGAAGCACTCATTGTCTCATGATAATAATAATAGTTTTCATAACCAAGCATAATATTAAAATCATGCTTACCAAACTTTTTCATGTAATTTGCAATAAACTGCGTGGTTAATGAGCGAGAGTCAGCACGATTCTCGGTCAGTTTAGTAGAACCACAGCCGGCAAACGTACCGATGATGGTAGTAGGATCATCTTGTGATGTAAAGCCGGCCTCCTTCTGGAACTTCTTACCTTTGGAAATAGAGAAGTTTGGAGCAAGTACAGCCGATATCTTCAAATCTTTGAACGGAGTGAAGTCAATCGAGACACGCCCACCAATCTTTGTAGAATAGGTTTCATTGTAGCCACCCTCTACCAGACGACCATAGAGGTTATTTCCACCTTTCACATCGGCAAGACCACCGTGCTCCCACTGCCAGGCATAAGCAGGTGAAGCAATCAGGATACTGTTCCACACATCCGAGAACATTGGTTCATGGTTCTTGGCATACTTCACATTTAAATCCAATGAAGCAGCAAGATACTTACTGAATGTCAAGTCGTTATTTAATCTTGCCATATACCTTTCGTAGTAGTTATCAGCATCTTTATAAAGACCATCAACTTTTTCGTAGCTGAGAGATGCTCTTGTTTTGACATTCTTACTACCACCAACAAGATTCACCGTATGGGTTTGACGGGGTGCTGAACCCTTAATCAAGAGATCATACCAATCTGTTATCGGATAGTTATCCGGATCGGTTTTATTGTTGTTTACCCAATTATTAACTTGATCCTCGGTATAAACAGTGTAAAGACCTCCGGCAGGGTTGTCATTGTACTTCAACTCGTTAACCATTTCAAGATAACGTTGGAAGTCAACCTGCTTAGGCTGGGTTGTGGGAATTTCAATACCATATTCGAAGTTATAACTGATGCGCAAGTCTTTGTCAGCCGCACGCTTGGTCGTCACCAGGATTACACCGGCTGCTGCACGAGACCCATAAATGGAAGCCGAAGCCGCATCTTTCAATACCGTGATGCTTTCCACGTCATTAGCATTAACATCATTGATGTTATCAATGGGAATACCATCAACCACGATCAGAGGTGACGAATCACCAATTGTGGTTACACCACGCACCAGGATATTACTTGCACCTGCTCCGGGTTCACTGCTTGAGCGAGTCACTAACACACCCGACACAGCACCTTGAAGGGCTGTAGCCAATTGCGTAGTACGACGTTCGGCAACCTTGTCACCTTTAATATTGGCAGCAGCACCCGTCAGATCTTTCTTTTTAGCAATACCATAACCAATAACCACCACTTCATCTATAAGTTCTGAGTCTTCCTGAAGGATAACGTCGATGGTATTATGGCTACCCACTTTCACTTCTTCAGTTCTGTATCCAATGAAAGAGATGACTAAAGTTGCTCCACTTGCCACTTTTACACTATAATACCCATTCACATCAGTAATGGTGCCGGCAGTTGTTCCTTTTACTCTGATGCTCGCTCCAATGACCGGTTCGCCCTGAGCATCCTGAACGTAACCTGTTATTTCCCGCTCTGTTCCGGGAGAATCTTCTATACCATTTGCACTGGCTATAAATATGCTGAAAAACGAGCACACCAGTATCAACGTAGCACGACATAGATGGGAAAGTTTCATTCTGAAAGTCCCTAATAAACTGTGTATCATATCCATAAAAAAAGGTTAAACAATTAGTTCTATTTATAATTTACAATTCTATCTTATAAACGTTCTTAAACCGACTCAAGAACATTAAGTTACCCAAAAACAACATTAAACCCTAATGAAAAATGTTAATCTTCCAACCCATAGCCACCTATCTCTGCGATCTTTCGGGGGATTTCGGCATTATCAGTACGGCTTTGGAAATTCTCTGCACCAGCTCCAAGAGCAAATACAGGCACGAAACTCGCCGAATGACCTTTGCTAATCCAGTCTACAAGAGCAATCTCATTGATGATTTTTTTTGCTTCGGCTGCAATAGTTTCATCTTTTTGATATTCACTTTCGACCAGGCTGGCACTGTTGATAAACGAGCTTTCATAGGCTATTTTCAATCGTTCCTCTTGTTGCAGAGTCAATCGAATCTTTTTCCAAAAACCAAAGTTCTCACTGAGCGAATTCTTAACGATGTCCCACGAAACATACCCATTGCATTTCTTTCTTAAATTACCGAGTACCTTTGAAAACTCACGCTCACTGATTTTTTGGTTACTGAGAACACTCAGGTTTAATTCATACGATCCGGTGCCCAACCCAAGCCCACCGGTTTCGTGATCGGCTGTCACTACAATCAATGTTTCATCAGGGTGTTGCTGATAAAATTCATAAGCAACACCTATAGCCCTATCCAAGTCCTGAACCTCATGAATTACCGTTGCTGCATCATTACTATGACATGCCCAATCAATACTTCCACCCTCAATCATGAAGAAAAATCCTTTTTTCGGGTCTTTGGTTAAGACCTTGATACCTGCACGTGTAATCTCCGACAGTGTCAAATCTGTTTTTTGACGATCAATGGCATAAGGAGTTGTACGACTATCTATCTTCGACACTGCAATCTTTTGAAACAGAATCATTCTATCCGACGTACGGGCTTTCTTCTGAAATTCTTTGTAACCACGGGTTATCGTATAACCATTGCTACGGGCAAGGTCATAAAGTCCTATTGAATCTTGAGGAGTTACACCCCAAAAGTCAGCACCACCATAAAAATCAAATCCGGCAGCTACAAGATCATGACCAATGGCGTTGTAGTTTTTTCGATTTTCATTATGAGCATAAAATGCAGCCGGTGTTGCATGGTTAACGGCTACACTTGATGCTACACCAACCTTACATCCAGCTTCCCGGGCTCTTACTGCAATACTCTTCAGGGGTGTAACCTTATCTTTCATCACACCAATACAGCCATTACGAGTTTTCACACCTGTAGCCAGTGCAGTACCCGAAGCTGCCGAATCGGTCACACCATTTGTTGCAGAATAAGTGGTTGCAATGGTTGCCATTGGAAATTGCGTAAATAATAAGGAAGTTATCCCAATATTACCCTGAAGTTCAGCACCATATAGTTCTGTCATCTGTATCTGATTTAATCCCATTCCATCTCCTATGAAAAAAAAGATATATTTGGCCTGCTGGGCATGCAGAAAGCAAGCACACAACAAGAATGAGACGAATAACTGTAATCTGACATTTTTCATTGTATCTATCGTTAGGAAGTACTACTTAAGGTGGTTTGGTAACACTGGCATTGCCCCTGCCTGGGTACAAACATAAGCCGAGACATCAACTGCTCTCCGATGAGCTTTCCTAACAGATTCACCTTTCAAGAGCAATGTACAAAAGGCAGCCGTAAAAGAATCACCCGCTCCTACTGTATCAATAACTTTCACTTTGGGAGTTTCCAGAAACGATATATCGTTAGGAGTAATGACATAGCTTCCCATCTCGCCACAAGTCAGAATCAACATTTTCCAACCATACGTTGTAAGGAGTGTCTGGCACTGTTGGAGTGGAGTACCCATAACATCAAACATATTACAAACCTTATCAAGTTCATCATCATTCAGTTTCAAGATATTACTCAAAGAAAACGATTTTTCAATCTGTTCCTTTGTGTAAAAGTGTTGCCTCAGATTGATATCAAAAACCTTGTAAGAACCGGTAGGCATATCGTTAAGAAACTGCTCAATAGTATTTCGCGATATGGAATTACGTTGAGCTAACGAACCGAAACAAACGCAATCGGCTCGATTTGCCAATGCTTTCAATGTTTCGTTATACCGTATGTTATCCCACGCCACACCTTCTTCGATAGTATATTGAGGAACACCACGCTCATTAATACTAACTTGAACGGTTCCGGTAGGACACGACGAGTTCTCAAGCATGTGTGGTAATCCTCTGTCCTCAAAACAGGCTACAATCTCATCACCTAATTCATCGTTACCTATGGCGCTCACCACGATACCGTCAAGCCCCAGTTGAGCCACATGATAGGCGAAATTTGCAGGAGCTCCGCCTAACTTCTTTCCTTCAGGGAAAACATCCCAAAGGACTTCTCCCAAACCAACAACTGTTTTTGTTTTCATAGCTTATCAGATTTTAATTACTGATTTTACAATATTCGATTTATCGCTGACACTCATATCCATCGCATTCTGAATATCATCAAAGTCAAAAATATTGGTCACAATACTTCTCAGATCAATTTTTCCAGAGGCCACAGCCTCAATAGCCATTGGATAAATATGACGATAACGAAACACCGACTTGAATGTGAGTTCCTTATCTATTGCCAAACTAATAGGCAATGTCATCTCCCCACTTTTAGAATACCCTACCAGAACAATGTTCGAACCTTTCCGGGCAACATCAATAGCCTGACGGGTGGTAATTTCCATACCGGCAGTTTCAATGACAAGATTAACACCCTCACCGGCAGTCAGCTTATTGATCTCCTCAACCGGATTGACCGTATTTGAATTTATCACAGCGGTTGCGCCAACTTCCAACGCTTTTTCCAAACGCTTTTCCATGATATCTACAACATAGACCGTGTTGACGCCTTCGGCTTTGAGTGCCATTAACGAAACCAAGCCAATGCATCCTGCACCGAAGATCACTGCCGTTTGGCCGGCATGTGCTTCACCTTGGTTCGCAGCATGAAACCCCACAGCCAACGGTTCAATAAGTGCACCTTCAAGCGTATCAACATTCTCAGGAAGTTTAAAACAGAGATCGGCTTCATGTGCTACGTATTCCGCAAACACTCCATCTACCGGAGGAGTAGCAAAGAAAACCACATCAGAACAAAGATTGTATTTCCCTTCACGGCAAAAGTGACAATGACCGCATGTCTTACCAGGTTCAAGCGCCACTTTATCGCCCACTTTCAGATGTTTAACGTTCTGCCCCAATTTGACAACAATGCCACCAGACTCATGACCTAACATAAAAGGAGGCTGGACGATATAGTTTCCAATTCTCCCGGTTTCATAATAATGAATATCCGACCCACAGACACCCACATACTTCAACTTAACCAATACTTCATTGGGCTTAACCTCTGGAATGGGGCGTTCTTCAAATCCCATCCGACCAATTCCCAACATCACTGCAACCTTCATTGTGCTTTTCATTTTATTATAGCATTAAATTAGTTAATTAGTCTCAAACGAACAGTCTCATTCGTCCTCTCTACAACGCAAAGCTAAGTCCTATTCAACTGTGTTACAAGGATTTTTCAAGAAAAAAATTACGCAACCGTTCCCGCAACCGTTCCCATTTTACGCAACCGTTCCCAACGTTAAATCGTATATTTTAGAAGATATTGGCATTCATTTTTAGTATATGAATAGATAAAAGTCCTAATTTTGCAGAAAACACACCATAACCATGAGGTACGTTACAATTAAAGATATAGCAGTTGCTTTAGGACTATCAAAATCAACTGTGTCAAGAGCATTAAGTGGAGACAGTAAAAACGTTAGCAAGGAAACGTTGCAGAAAATCGTTGAAACGGCTAACAAGATGGGATATCGTCGCAATGAACTGGCCGTCAACCTACGGTTGAGGAGTACACGCATTATCGGAATTATGGTTCCTGAAATGACAACCACATTCTCCATGAGTTTCATCACCGCTGCCCAAAGTCTGTTGAATCAGCAAGGCTATCGCGTTATTCTGGCACTGTCTGACGAAAATCCAGAGACTGAACGCGTAAACCTAACAATGTTTGATAATGCGCGCGTTGAGGGCATTCTGATCAGTGCCTGCCACAATACCGCCAATCTTGATGTTTACCGGAGCTTTTTGGATCGGCATATCCCGATAGTCCTTTTCGACCGTACAATTTCCAATATCTCCGTTCCTGGAGTAAAGAGCAATGACTATACCCAGTCATTCTTCATGGTTGAACATCTTATACGCTCAGGGAAAAAACAAATTCTCCATCTGACCGGACCTCGTCATATCCAAAATACGATTGACCGCAAGAAAGGCTATCGCGATGCATTGGCAAAATTCCATATTCCCTACGATTCACGATATGCCATCGAATCAGGTATCAGTGTTGAAGATGGTGCCAATGCAATCAAGAAGGTTTTAAGTCTTGACATCCCTTTTGATGCAGTTTTTTGTTTCACAGAGACGCAGGCATTAGGTGCAAAACGGACACTACAAGAACACAACATAGCTATTCCGAGTGAAGTTGCAATCTGCTGTATGTCAGGAACTGCTTTATCGACCTTGGTACACCCACCGCTAACTGCTGTTGAGCAACAGGTTGATGAAATGGCCACAATTGCCGTCCGCCTTATTCTTGAGAAAATCAATGATTTCTCAATTCCCGATCAGACCATCACATTGGAATCGAATATCATTATCAGAAAATCAACGGTTGAGTAATCTGCACTGAAGCACAATTTTCAACTTATTCAACCATCGGTAACGTAAAGAAGAACGTTGTCCCTATTCCCATACCCGAACGTACCCATATCCGTCCGCCCATCCGCTCTACCAACATACGGGAAACAGTCAGCCCCAGCCCGGTACCCTGGGCAAAATTATTAATCTTTCCGAAACGTTCAAAAATCTTCGCAACCCGACTGGCGGGAATACCAAGACCTGTATCTTTCACATAAACCTGCACTATATTACCTCGTTGTTCATATCCCAAATGAATTTCTCCGGCAGGAGTAAACTTTACAGCATTGCTCAATAAGTTCATCAACACCTGCATGACGCGCGACCTGTCTCCCGCAGCATACAAATTCTTATCACTATCATCCAATATCAGCTTAACTCCTTCACTCACCTTTGTCCGGTGCCTGGTGTACTCTTCGAGGCAAGCGGCATACATATTCACTTTGTCCTTCCTGAATTCCAAAGAACCCGCCTCCATTGACGACAAGTCCAGAATATCATTAAACAGGCATAACAGTAATTCGGAGTTCTTCTCAATGATGTTGCAATAATCGTCCTTATCCCCCTCATATCCCGGGTCAACCACCAGTCTCGAAAATCCAACAATCGCATTCAGCGGTGTACGTATCTCATGGCTCATATTGGCAAGGAAAGCAGACTTCAACCGGTCAGCCTCTTCCGCTTTTATACGGGCGGCAGCCAATTCACGCTGGGCATTCACCCGGCTCGTAACATCCCGGCACATGCACAGCAGATACTGGTCTCCCAACGGACACACCAAATTTTCATAATGGTGCATCTCTCCTTCAAACAGCAATGAATGTTCTCCGATACTGGGCTGGCGGGTACGTATCACCTTCTCCATATTGGCACGGATCTTACGGTATTCTGATTCCGGCACTATGTCTTTAAGGTTAGGACGTGATGTATCATCACCGGACAAGCCTTCCACATGATTCGTTTCAGGAGAGGAGAGTAATTCGATATAGTCCAGATTGAAGTCGAATATGGTCAACATATCCGGGATAGCATCCAGTATTTCTTTACCGTATTTTTTACTGAAGGCCCCCGGATTTTCATCCGGACATGGAACTTGCTGGGGAGGACGACTTGCCAGTTGCTCTTCCAATTCCCGGATTATATCCAGTAGTTCTTCTTTTGTTTTATCGTTATAATCCCTCATTTCAAGGTAAATATGTTGCTTAGTATTATTTTGGAGAAGCAAATATACATATCTTTTCAATTATATCAACATATATTCCGAGCTTTTATTTAAAAAAAACGAATAGCTTTTGTCCTACTAATCAGAATGTTCTATCTTTGCACCACTTTTTATTTAAAATCATTGATAGATATGTCTAAAGAATTATTCTCTACTCTGCCCTACAAGGTGGCAGACATTACGCTTGCCGACTTCGGTCGCAAGGAAATCGATCTGGCAGAACAAGAAATGCCCGGCCTCATGGCTCTTCGCGAAAAGTATGGAGAAACAAAACCGTTGAAAGGTGCTCGTATCATGGGTTCCCTGCACATGACCATCCAGACAGCGGTACTGATTGAAACCCTCGTAGCACTGGGTGCCGAAGTGCGCTGGTGCTCCTGCAACATATACTCGACCCAGGACCATGCCGCAGCCGCTATTGCCGCAACCGGCGTGCCTGTATTTGCCTGGAAAGGTGAAACACTGGCCGACTACTGGTGGTGTACACTCCAGGCACTGAACTTCCCCGGCGGTAAAGGTCCTACAGTGATTGTAGACGATGGTGGCGACGCTACCATGATGATACACGTGGGCTATGAGGCTGAGAACAATGCTTCTGTGCTGGATAAAGAAGTTCATGCAGAAGACGAGATTGAGTTAAATGCTATTCTGAAGTGTGTATTGGCAGAAGACCCTACACGTTGGCATCGTGTAGCTGCCGAAGTACGCGGCGTATCAGAAGAAACGACCACAGGAGTACACCGCCTGTATCAGATGCAGGAAGAAGGTAAATTGCTGTTCCCGGCATTCAACGTGAACGACTCCGTAACGAAGTCCAAATTCGATAACCTGTACGGTTGCCGCGAGTCTCTTGCAGATGGCATTAAACGCGCTACGGACGTGATGATTGCAGGTAAAGTAGTAGTAGTTTGCGGCTACGGTGATGTAGGTAAAGGATGTTCACACTCTATGCGTTCCTACGGCGCACGTGTACTGGTTACGGAAGTAGACCCGATTTGCGCTCTGCAAGCTGCAATGGAAGGTTTTGAAGTAGTAACGATGGAAGAAGCCTGCACCGAAGGTAATATCTTTGTTACTACCACAGGCAACATAGATATCATCCGCATCGACCATATGGAGAAAATGAAAGACCAGGCCATTGTTTGCAACATCGGTCACTTCGATAACGAAATCCAGGTGGATGCGCTCAAACATTATTCCGGCATCAAGCATGTCAACATCAAACCGCAGGTAGACCGCTACTATTTCCCCGACGGACACAGCATTATCCTGTTGGCCGACGGACGTCTGGTCAACCTGGGTTGCGCCACCGGTCACCCGTCATTCGTGATGAGCAACTCGTTCACCAACCAGACCTTGGCACAAATCGAACTGTTCAACAAGAAATACGAAACCGGTGTTTACCGTCTTCCCAAACATCTTGATGAAGAAGTGGCACGTCTGCACCTCGAAAAAATCGGTGTGAAGCTGACAAAACTCACTCCCGAACAAGCCGCTTATATCGGTGTAAACGTGAACGGACCGTATAAGGCTGAACACTATCGTTATTAAAATAACGAAATTGACAATTGACAATTGACAATTAGGCTGCGCCGTCATTCTGCATAGCCATTGTCAATTGTCAATTGTCAATTTCATAAAAATCCCGTTTTTATGAAGAAGCTCCTCCCCGACCTCCTGGTCATTCTTATCTTTGCAGTTCTTTCGTTCGCCTATTTCTTCCCGGCGGATATAGAAAACCGCATTCTTTTCCAACATGACACAGCTGCCGGTGCCGGTGCCGGACAAGAGGCAGCAAAGTATCGCCAAGAAACCGGTGAATATACACGCTGGACAAACTCATTATTCGGTGGTATGCCAACCTATCAGATAGCTCCCAGCTATGAATCGACGAAACCATTGACGTGGATACAGAAGGTATACCAACTGTTCCTTCCCACGTACGTGAACCTGACTTTCATTCTGATGCTGGGCTTTTTCATCCTGTTGCGCGCATTCGGCATACCGGTATGGCTGGCAGGATTGGGCGGGTTGATGTGGGCGTTCTCGTCCTACTTCTTCATCCTGATATCTGCCGGACATATATGGAAATTTATCACACTGGCCTATATTCCACCCACAATAGCAGGTATCGTACTGGCCTACCGGGGTAAGTATCTGGCAGGAGGTATCGTCACAGCACTGTTCGTCGCCCTGCAAATCCTGTCGAACCACGTGCAGATGAGCTATTATTTCCTGTTCGTCATCCTGTTCATTGTAGGAGCTTACTTTGAAGATGCATGGCGCAACAAAACCTTACCGCAATTCCTTAAAGCAAGCGGGGTGCTTGCAGTAGCTGCACTTATCGGTATATGTATCAATCTGTCGAACCTGTACCACACTTACGAGTACAGCAAAGAAACCATGCGCGGCAAAAGTGAACTTGTGGAAACCGGTGATGCCGCCAAGCAAACCAGCAGCGGACTGGATCGCGATTATATCACGCATTGGAGTTATGGTATCGGAGAGACATGGACCCTGTTAGTGCCTAATTTTAAAGGCGGTGCTTCCATTCCCCTCGTTGCAAACGAGACAGCCATGGAAAAGGCCAACCCGATGTATGCCGGATTATACCAGCAATTGCCTCAATATTTTGGAGACCAGCCCATGACATCAGGCCCCGTCTATGTAGGTGCTTTTGTATTATTCCTTTTCATCCTGGGTTGCTTCATTGTCAAAGGACCACTGAAGTGGGCGCTAATCGGAGCGACCTTCTTCTCCATCGTTCTCGCATGGGGAAAGAACTTCATGCCGCTGACGGATTTCTTCATCGACTATATACCTATGTATAGTAAGTTCCGTGCCGTATCGTCCATTCTCGTCATTGCGGAGTTTACAATTCCATTGCTGGCAATCTTCGCATTGAAAAAGATACTGGAAGAACCGGAAATACTGAAAAATAAGCTGAAATTCGTAGGCATCAGTTTTGTGTTAACGGCAGGCGTAGCCTTGATACTGGTTATCATACCGGGAGCTTTCAGTTCTTCATTTGTTCCTGCCCAGGAGGCTCAGATGTTGCAGAATGCAGTCAACCAGGGAATGATTCCCAAGGAAGAATTGTCCGGAATCCTTTCTAACCTGGGAGAGATGCGTGCTGCAATGGTTAGTTCCGATGCGTTGCGCAGCTTCATTATCGTTGTAATCGGCTGTACGTTACTGTGGTGCTACTATAGCGGTAAACTAAAGAAAATAGTAGTAATTGCCGGTATCACCATTCTTTGTGTGGTAGATATGTGGGGAGTAAACAAACGTTATCTGCACGACGACCAATTTGTACCCCGCTCTGCCCAGGTCGATACTTTTAAGAAAACGGAAACTGACGAAATAATCCTGCAAGATACTGACCCCAACTATCGTGTGTTCAGCCTTTCCAGAGATGCATTCAGTGAAAACCGAACCTCTTACTGGCACAAGAGCATAGCCGGTTATCATGCCGCCAAACTGCGCCGCTATCAAGAAATGATAGAGCACCATATTACTCCTGAGATGCAAGCTGCTTATCAAGCCATAGCCGGTGCAGGCGGAAAAATGGATAGCGTGGACTTTTCTAAACTCCACATATTAAATATGTTGAATACGAAGTATTTCATCCTTCCTACCGGGCAAAACCAGACCATTCCTATTATGAACCCATATGCCTACGGCAATGCGTGGTTTGTAGATAAGGTAGAATACGTGGATAATGCCAATCAGGAAATTGACGCTTTGCACACAATATTACCAACGGAAACAGCCGTAGTAGATGCCCGCTTTAAGGAAACCCTGAAAGGTGCAACGACTTCTTATAAAGACAGTCTCTCAAGCGTCCGTCTGACAAGCTACGAACCTAACCGCTTGGTCTACGAAACCAATAATTCGAAAGACGGTGTAGTTGTATTCTCCGAAATCTATTATCCGGATGGCTGGATAACTACCATCGACGGAGAGCCTGCCAACATTGCGCGTGCCGACTACATCCTGCGTTCCATGTACGTCCCTGCCGGAAAACACACCATCGAAATGCGCTTTGACCCAAAGAGCCTGCACGTGACGGAGGGCATCGCTTACGCAGCACTGGCGTTGATGGTGATTGGAATTATGATATTGGTGATAATATACAGAAGGAAACTAAGTTCACGCTAATATCTTTCAAGGTGGAGCTAACTCCCTTCTATAGCCTCCTTAATATAAACACCCGAATGTAACCGTTACATTCGGGTGTTTATATTAACGCATCTATATATCCAGCATTTCCCATCTATATATCCAACGTCTCCCATCTATATATCCAACACTTCCGATCTATATATCCAACATCTCCCATCTATATATCCAACGTCTCCCATCTATATATCTGTGAAACACGTGAACTTTCCGCTACAAAAGTTTCTAATAGAATAGCCTTTATTAATGACTATCATTCTTTCAGCCGGAAAACCGATGGGTAGTACGGTTGACGAGATATGAAAGAACTGAAAGATAATAAGGGGACCTTGCAGACCACATACGAAACCTAAATTATTTATATCTGCTTCTATATTCTTTGGGAGTAATCTCCATTTCCTTTGTGAATGCCTTCGAGAAATGAAACTGGTCATAATATCCCAACCGGAAAGCAATCTCCTTGATTTTTAAGTCAGAGAATTGCAGATAAGAACAAGCACGCTGAATTTTCAGCTGATTGTAATATTCCATCGGAGCATAAGACGTTCTTTCCGAAAACAAAGCGCTGAAATGGGATGCAGAGTAGTTCACATGCTGCGCTATATCTTCCAGCGTGATTTTAGTCTCCATATTCTCTTTCATATACGAGATGCTTTTCTGTACAAAGTCAGTTTCCCTCACCTTTTTTATTTCCCTAAACTGATTAATATACTTCAAAGAAGCGAGAAAGTGCATCAGGCAGAAGCTTACATACTCCAGATTTTCAGGATTATACCCCATCTCCAGATTCTGAAACATTTCCTCGAATAGTAGAAAACGGTCATCATAACGGCTTTTGTCCGACTCTTCCAGAGATATAATCTTACCTATTATAGATGAGAACATAGTCACACTCTCGCCACAAAAGTGTATCCAGTAAATGCTCCATGGGTTAACCTCATCAGCACCATATGCATGTTTTTCATTGGCAGGTAATATAAAGGCCTGGTTTTTATTCAAGATATGCTTTTCACCATTATAGGCAATCCAGCCACACCCTTCTTCACAATATATAAAAACATTCTCATTCGTTCCCTGTTCCCTCTCCCTGAAATGGAATTGCGCACGAGGATAGTAGCCTATGTGACTGACAAATAATTGCTTTGTAATATTATTCTCCCGTTGAAGGTTACGTATATTATAAGGTGTAACAATAGCCTTCTCTCCTTTAAAGCCTTCCGCTACTTTTTCCATGATATATAATTTTGGTTGTTTTTTACATATTTCTCATAGTATTTTACATGTATACCTGTTTTTGTAGTATTTCCAAGGTATTCCACTGATAAATATAATAAGATTATACATACTTTTGATAACAATCTGCATTTTTTTATTGACTTTTAAGGCATACATTTGCCATACATTAAAACTGATATCATGAAAACAAAATCTATTAGCAACAATTTTTACCTCTTGCTTATTTCATTAGTTTCAGCCATGGGCGGACTACTTTTCGGATACGATTGGGTAGTTATCGGTGGCGCCAAACCTTTCTATGAAGTTTTCTTCGGAATAGCCAATTCTCCCGGCATGCAAGGATGGGTTATGGGCAGTGCCATCCTCGGTTGTTTAATAGGAGTCATGGTTGCCGGTGTCCTATCCGACCGGTACGGACGTAAACCTCTCATGATAGCTGCCTCCATCACATTTACCGTCTCTGCAATCGGAACAGGAGCTGTGAATGACATTGACTGGTTCATTTTCTACCGTATATTTGGCGGTATCGGAATCGGAATCGCTTCCAATCTCTCACCTATGTATATTGCCGAAGTCTCTCCCGGTGAAGTAAGGGGAAAATTCGTATCTATCAATCAGCTGACAATAGTATTAGGTATTCTGGCCGCCCAGATTGCCAACTGGCTGATTGCAGATCCGGTGATAGCCGGTGAGGATATGCTGAATACGTGGAATGGGCAAATGGGATGGCGCTGGATGTTTTGGGCAGAAGTTGTTCCCTCGTTACTGTTCTTTATTCTGGTATTCTTCATTCCTGAAAGTCCCCGTTGGCTGGCCACCAAACACCAATACACCAAAGCCGAAAGTATTTTAAGCCGTATAGGTGGAAAAGAATATGCAAAAACAGAGGTTGCGGCCATAAGAACTGTTTTGCAGGCAACCAAAGAGAAAGTAAATATCCGCCTGCTCTTCCAGGGAAAAATGCCGGGGATATTATTGATAGGTATCGTTATCGCAGCTTTCCAACAATGGTGTGGCCTCAATGTCATTTTCAATTATGCACAAGAAATCTTTGCGGCAGCCGGTTATGGTGTTTCCGACATTCTGTTTAATATTGTAGTGACGGGCGTGACGAATGTAATATTCACTTTTGTGGGTATGTACACTGTAGACAAGTTAGGACGCCGTTCGCTTATGTTGTTCGGTGCTTCGGGATTGGCCTGCATTTATATAATCATGGGAGTATGCTACTACCTCAACATTACCGGAATAGCAGTACTGACAATGGTAGTATTAGCCATCGCCTGTTATGCCATGACTTTGGCTCCCGTGACTTGGGTGGTATTATCTGAAATATTCCCGAACCGCATACGTGGTATGGCAATGGCTGTTTCCACCTTTTCCCTTTGGGCTGCGTGCTTTGTTCTGACATATACATTCCCGCTATTGAACTCCGGATTAGGAGCTTACGGCACTTTCTGGCTATACGGGATTATATGTATTCTCGGATTTATATTCATCAAAATCAAGTTGCCCGAAACGAAAGGGAAATCTTTGGAAAGCATTGAAAAAGAACTGACTAATTAAAATAAGAATATCACTTTTTAAATTCATTTTTACTTAAGCGATGAAGCCTGTTCACCGTTTAAATCACCCTTATTGTCTCAAAAAACAATAAATACCTTATGGAAAAGATTACAGAATATTTGATTCAGCCCACTCTTTTTGAAAAAGGAGTAGTAAAAGTCTGGAAAGAGACCGTAAAGCTTCCAACCTACGAAATAGGCGAGGAAGAGAAAAACCCTATTTTCCTGGAGAAACGCGTTTATCAGGGAAGTTCGGGAGTAGTATATCCCTATCCTGTTGTTGAAAAAATATGTGACGAGAAGAAGGAGAAGGAATACAAAGCCTATTTTCTTGAAAATGAATATCTCAAGATAATGATACTGCCGGAATTGGGTGGACGCGTGCAAATGGCCTACGATAAAGTAAAGAAACGCCATTTTGTATATTACAACCAAGTCATCAAACCTGCATTGGTAGGATTGACCGGCCCCTGGATATCAGGCGGAATAGAATTTAACTGGCCTCAACACCACCGTCCCAGTACTTACCTTCCCACCGACTGCACCATTGAAGAAAATGCGGACGGCAGTAAAACCGTATGGTGTAATGAGGTGGAACGCATGTTCAATATGAAGGGAATGCAGGGATTCACACTACATCCGGGCAAATCCTATCTGGAAATCAAAGTCAAGGTCTACAACCGTACTCCTTTCCCGCAAACTTTCCTATGGTGGGCCAACCCTGCCGTAGTTGTCAACGACCATTATCACTCGGTTTTTCCACCCGATGTGCATGCCGTCTTTGACCATGGGAAAAGAGATGTATCCAACTTTCCGATTGCCACAGGAGTATATTACAAACAAGATTACTCGGAAGGGGTTGACATCTCCAAATATAAGAATATCCCTGTCCCTACGTCATACATGGCTATCCAGTCACGCTATAACTTTGTCGGTGGTTATGAGGAAAATGTACAGGCAGGACTATTACACGTAGCCGACCATCATCTGTCCCCCGGCAAAAAACAATGGACCTGGGGTAACGGTGATTTCGGGATTGCCTGGGACAGAAACCTCACCGATGAAGACGGTCCTTATATTGAACTGATGACCGGAGTCTACACAGACAACCAACCGGACTTTACCTGGCTGCAACCTTACGAAGAAAAATCATGGATGCAATACTTCATGCCATACAACGAAGTAGGATACGTTAAAAATGCATCCAAAGATTTCATTCTGAACCTGGACGTAGCGGATAATACCGCCCATATCATAGTATATGCAACCGGACAGCAAGAAGACATCAAAATCGAATTAAAAAATATAACCGGAAAAATCCTGCTAAGCCAGATAACAGCCCTTTCCCCGGAAAGCATATTTAAAACTCAAGTAGAGACTGCCGGACAACTGCCGGAAGAACTCATCCTCTCCATATACAATAGTGATGGAAGAGTTCTTTTAGAATATAAGGCTGACAAACCGGAAATAAAGCCCACACCAGATCCCGCCAAAGCGGCTAAACAACCCGAAGAGATAGCTTCCATAGAACAGCTTTTCTTAACCGGATTGCATCTGGAACAATATCGTCATGCCACATATGACCCTATGGCTTATTATAGGGAAGCTCTGGACAGAGAACCCGGTGACGCCCGTTGCAACAACGCAGTCGGTTTATTGAATATGCGCCGCGGAAAGTTTGAAGAAGCTGAGAAATATTTCCATAAAGCCATAGCTACACTGACAGAGCGTAGTCCTAACCCATATGACGGAGAGCCCTATTACAATTTAGGATGGAGCCTGAAAATGCAAGGTAAATATGATGAAGCATACAATGCTTATTACAAATCGACCTGGAATTCAGCCTGGAGAGATGCAGGATATTTCGGTGTAGCCCAAATAGACTGTATCAGAAAGGACTGGACCGCCGCTTTGGAACATATCGACCTGGCACTCATACACAACTGGCACAACCATAAGGCGCGCCAGCTTAAAGCCTCTATTCTGAGGTATTCCGGACAAACAGATGAAGCATTAAAATTCATCGGAGAATCGTTGACCATTGATAAATTCAATTTAGGATGCCGCTTTGAAAAGTATTTCATCGAAAACGTCTCTACTGATTTACAAGAGATGAAAGAGATGCTTAACGGCAGTGTACATAACTATATTGAATACGCATTCGACTTTGCCGCAGCCGGAATGTACGAGGAAGCATCCCGGATAATGCACACCTATATGGATGGAGAAACCGCCATTTACCCCATGGCAGCCTACATGACAGGATATTTTGCAGCGATGTCGGGAGATACGGAATTGGCATTGCAATGGTACCGGAAGGCGCAAAATTTGTCTCCTCACAAATGCTTCCCCAACAGAATTGACGAAATAAATGTATTGGCAGATGCCATGAAGATGAATCCGGAAGATTTCAAAGCTCCCTACTATCTGGGAAACTTCTGGTATGCACACCGCTGTTATGAAGAAGCTATTACCTGCTGGGAAAAATCAGTAGAGATCAATAACCAGTTCCCTACAGCTCTACGCAACCTCTCATTGGCTTATTACAACAAGAAAGGCAGGAAAGAAGAAGCACGCAGATTATTGGAAAAAGCATTCGAACTGGATGAAACGGACTCCCGTATCTTTATGGAGTTGGACCAACTGTACAAGAAAATGGGAAGACCCCATGCAGAACGCCTGGCTCTTCTTGAGGCACATCAGGAATTGGTGGCACAACGGGATGACTTATGCATAGAACGAATAACCCTCTATAATCAGTTAGGAGAGTATGAAAAGGCAAAAAGACTGATAGCCGCACAAAAATTCCATCCGTGGGAAGGTGGTGAAGGCAAAGTCACAGGGCAATATATTCTCTGCCGGGTAGAACTTGCCAAGAAAGCTATTAAGGAAAAGCGATATCTTGAAGCCATCAGTCTTTTAAAAGAAACAGATTATTATCCACATAATTTAGGTGAGGGTAAACTGATCAACGCCGAAGAGAATGAGGTAGACTACTATAAAGGAATAGCCTACCAAAAGCTGGGCAACGAAGCCGAATCCATAAAATACTTAATGAAAGCAACACAAGGTTCCAGCGAGCCTCAACAGGCATTCTATTACAATGACCAACAACCTGACAAGATTTTCTATCAAGGACTTGCCTGGAGGGCATTAGGAGAAGAGAGTAAAGCACGCAGCCGTTTCAATAAACTGATTGACCACGGCAAGAAGCATCTCTTCGATGAATGCAAAATCGATTATTTCGCAGTATCCTTACCAGAGCTTGCAATCTGGGAGGATGACCTGAATGTACGTAACAAGGTTCATTGCTATTATGTTATGGCATTAGGATACAGTGGCATAGGAGAGAAGGAATTAGCAGAAGAATATTATGAAGAGGTAAAAAGACTTGATGTGAATAAACAAGTGTTCAGGATGTGATTGCTCTTATTGTACAGGGATGTGCCAGAATCGACACATTTCCCTGTACAGTAATTCACTTAGAAATAAACTATTAGTTAACAACAATATTAATATTATGAAGAGTTTGTTTAGATTATCAGCATTATTAATGCTGCTTTGCTTTATGGGATGTTCGGACGATGAGGGTATCTCCTATCCTACATCTGATGCCCCGGAAATAAAAGTGTTGCGTGATGAATTGTATTCTAATCCCAACAGAAAGTTTGTAATTAAGGCTGATTTAAAAGATGATTTGGGCCTTAAGTCTTTGAAAATTGTGATTCCAGAATTTTATCTGGATAAGGAAATCGTATTTCAGACTGATACTTTAGTTACAGAATATAAATTGGCTTATGAGTTTCTGGCACCAAAGGATACAAAAAATGAAGATGTATATAAAGTAAATCTTGCACTGGAGGATGTTTCTGGAAATATTGTGACCAAAGAGCTTACATTACATTTGGATGGAGACTTTAATGCTCCTAATTTTTCAAATGTATCACCACAAGATGGAACCGTACAGCTATTGGAGAGCAAGATGGAATTGTCACTTTCCTTTAAAGTCACTGATGATTCAGGTTTAGATTCAATATATGTAGAAGAACCGATACTGGGTATCATGGAAAGAATCAAATTAGACGGCGAGAAAGAGTACTCTTTCAGCAAGACTTATTCTTTACCATCCAAACCGGAAGAGTATGAACTAAAAATAACAGCAATTGACAACTTTGTAGAAGCTAACAGGAAAACACAGAAAATTAAATATATTGTTTCCAGCGAAATGGTTACTTTATTCCTGGCCGATGTTCCTAAGGGAACTAATTTAACAGCCGATGTTTGTGGAGTACCAATGCTCTATCATAAAAAATCAAATGGTACATTTACTTTCAAATATTATGCAGACTGTGATAACAAGGAAATCTACTTTTTGGGACAGGAAAACTCTTTTGAACCTCATTGTTTCGGTGTATCAGGCGAGAATGGCAAATTACTAAACAATCCTTCTGCCGCTCCAATAGTGCTGCCTATAAAGGGATATTATGAGATTGTGGCAAATACCAAGGAGCAGACGTATACTGTGACTCCTTATATACCTTCTTCAGCAGTGCACGATTCTCCTGATATCACAATGTGTGGTTACGGATTTGAGGGTGCCGGATGGAATCCTTCCAACAAGGATTGCCTACTCACTCCAGACGCAGAGAATCCGTATATACTTGGACGAACTCTCATACTGAACGAAACCCAGCTTAATGTAACCATTACTTATCCGGGCTGGAGTAAATACTGGCGCTTGCTTGAAAATGGTATTATTGATTATATGGGTTCAAGCCAACCTTATTTGAAAGTAAACCAAAAGGGAAGTTATAAATTCATTATTGATACTGAGATTGCACGTGCTAAATTACTGAAAGAATAATCATTAAACGATGTATATAGTCATGAAAAGAAATATTATATTTTCTCTTATCGTTTCTTTCTTCTGCCTTGCTGCAAATGCACAGATAAAGGTTCGGGGAACTATTGTTGACGATAGAAATGAACCTTTGATAGGTGTTAATATCCAGGAAGAAGGAACTACCAACGGTAGTATATCTGATGTGAATGGACAATACAGTATAACAGTCACCGGAATAGATTCCAAACTGTCATTCTCTTTTATCTCTTACAAAACCATTGTAGAAAAAGTAGGAAATAGAACTGTCATTAATGTAACCTTGGCAGAAGATTCAGAGCTACTTCAAGAAGTGGTAGTGGTAGGCTATGGTGTACAGAAAAAGAGTGATCTAACAAGTTCCATCTCTTCCGTAAAAGGAAAAGAGGTAAGGTCAATGAACGTGAGCAATGCTACTGAAAGTCTCCAGGGAAAAGTGGCTGGTGTGACAATTGTAGGAGCTGGAAATCCAGGTGGTCAGCCAAAGGTTTTGATTAGAGGTTTCTCTACCATCAACTTGTCCACTGATCCATTGTATGTAGTTGATGGGGTTCCTATGGGCGAAGGAATCAATTTCCTTAATCCCAATGAGATTGAGAGCATCGAAGTCTTGAAAGATGCTTCTGCCAGTGCCATTTATGGTAGTCGTGCCTCAAATGGAGTTATTATGGTTACTACTCGTAAGGGAGTGGAAGGCAAACCTTCATTCTATCTCGATATGCATTATGGTGTGCAAGAGATGAAAAATCCTTATGACATGGCAGATGCTGTGGAGTATGCTGAAATATTGAATACTGCTGCCCGTCAGGCCGGTTATCCTGAGGAATTTGACAATCCCGCTTCTTTTGCAGGTAAAACAACAAATTGGTGGGATGCAGGTATTCGCCAGTTCACCCCTCAATTAAATGCAAGTTTGGGTGTGCAGGGTGGAACGGAGAAGAACAAATACTCGGTTAGTTTGAATTATTTCCAGCAAGATTCTTTCTATCAGAAGGGAGGATATAAACGATTTACCGCTCGTTTTACCAACGATTATAAGTTTAATAAGCATTTCTCAGCCGGATTCTCATTAAATCCGCGTTATGAGTCATGGGGTAATCCTACTAATTGGTCGGACTTTGACAGAGTGGATCCGATTACCCCTATTTTCAAGTCTGAAGATGAATTGAATGGTACTGAAAATGAATATAGTCTGTATTCCCGTTCTCCGTCTCAAATTTGGAATCCGGTTGGTTATGTTCACAGATGGAATCAAAGCAATAATTCTTATGCTTTGTCGTCCTCTGCTTATCTTGAAATCAAACCGATAAAAGATTTGATATTTAGGTCTCAATTCTCCATAGATTTAGATACTCGAATTTCCAATACGTTTGCACCGGATTTTGTTATTGATGCGGCTCATGAGTTTCAGACAAACAACAAGTTCACGCGTAACAAACCTACTTATCGTAATTGGAGTTTGCAGAATACGTTGACTTACCTGAAAACTTTTGCGAATAAGCATAATTTTTCTTTTATGGTGGGTAACACCCTGGAAGAATGGAATAGCACTACTTTGTGGGGAAGCTATGAAAAGATGCCCAACAACTCAGATAATTTGCATGAATTGGATGCCGGTACCGTCAATCCACAAACCGGAGGTAATTCTTCTACCACTTCTATTTTGTCTTATTTGGGTAGACTAACTTACAATTATAATGATAAGTATTATCTGACAGCTACTTATCGCGTGGATGGTTCTTCCAAATTCCTGTCTAAGAACAAATGGGCCTCTTTCCCTTCGGCTTCCATAGCTTGGCGTATGTCTAATGAACCGTTTATGGAAAGCACAAAGTCTGTGCTTAATAGCCTTAAACTCAGAATAGGTTGGGGACGCGTAGGCAATCAGAATCTTCCTTCAGGAGTTTATATGTCTCAATTAGGACAAGGTTACTATGTCTTGGGCGATAATGTGGTGAACACAGTTTACCCCAGTTTGGTTAAAAATGAGGATGTGAAATGGGAAACTGTAGAGGATTACAACTTCGGTATTGATTACGGATTATTTGATAATCGTTTAACAGGATCTTTTGAGTATTATATAAAGAATACCAGAGATATGCTTTTTCAGAAAGCTTATCCCAGCTATTCCGGCTATCCGGGTGATGCTAAGATTTGGACAAATGTAGGTTCTATGCGTACCAAAGGTTTTGAAATGACAATCAGCTACAATGACCATTGGGGAGATTTTACCTTTGGAAGCACTTTAAACTTAACTACTTTCAACGTGAATATGACAGAACTAACAGGCGATAAAGATCCATTGTATGGAAATGGTGAAAAGACAAAGACAATAGAAGGTGAAGAACCTGCTTTCTTCTACGGATACGTAGCAGACGGCATCTTCCAAAATCAGATTGAGTTGAATAGCCATACTAACAACAAAGGACAGTTCTTGCAACCTAATGCGCAAGTCGGCGATATTCGATTTAAAGATGTAAATGGAGATGGGCAATTGAATGCAGATGACCGCACAAAGATTGGCTCTCCATGGGCTGATATGACGATGGGGCTTAATCTGAATTTAGGTTATAAGAACTTTGATTTAGTGGCAAACTTCTATGCCAGCATTGGCAATGATCTTGTTAATCAGAATATTCAAGAATTGTACAATGCCGCCGGTAGTGGTGGAAAAGTGAATAAAGTGAGCGGCTTGCTTGATATGGCTTGGCATGGTGAAGGTACTTCCAACTATGTCCCTCGCTTATCTACTCAAGACCATAATGAGAACTTTACCAAATTCTCATCTTTCTACATAGAGGATGGTTCTTACTTAAGATTAAAGAATTTACAATTGGGGTATACTTTTAAGAAAATTCCCGGTGTCAATAAACTGAGATTATATATAGCAGGACAAAACTTGTTTACCTTAACTGGCTATAACGGCGTTGAGCCCGAAGTTTCAGGTAGTGTGTTGAGTTTTGGATTTGGCGGATGGACTTATCCAGTACAACGTATATACTCAGTAGGTGTAAATGTAACATTTTAATAGATTGTAAATCATGAAAAAGAATATATTTGCTTTCATTATAGCGGCTTCATTGGGATTGGGATTTATGTCCTGTGAAGATTTTATTGAACACGAAAAAAGAGGTGTTCAAGATTTGGATAACTATTTTAAGACAGATACAGAATGTCGTGACTTTGTCATTGACTTGTATAAGCGTGCATTGTTGAATAATGACTGGCAGCCGATAGCTCATACCAGAATAACGAATGAAACGGCTACCGATGATGCTTGGATGGGAAATACCGGACAATCCGCTGATGGATTCAGTCCAGCTTCGGAATACTTGATCACTCCCAATAGAATGGGATATCTTACAGATTTATTCAAGGAGAGATATAAGAATATTATGGCATGTAATATTGCCATAAATTCTATTCCCGAAGCTCCTATTTCTGAAGACAAAAAAAAGTCCTATGTTGGTGAAGCTCTATTTTGTCGCGCATATAATTACTTGGATCTTGTAGGCAATTTTGGGGGTGTACCATTGGTACTTAAAATGCTATCATCCAATGATATGAATCTAGGACGTTCTAGTAAAGAAGAAATATATCAGCAAATAGAGAATGATCTTAAGTCAGCCGTTCACATGGTAAATACTACGTATGGAAGTGAAGGAAAAGGTAGGGCTACTGTATGGACTTGTACTGCATTATTAGCAAGAGTTTCATTATATCAAGGAAAATGGAAAGAAGCTTATCATTATGCAGATACCACAATCATGAATAGTGGCTGTAAACTTGAACCTGATTTCCTGGATATTTGGAACGTTAATAATCACAATGGCATAGAATCGCTTATTGAAGTTCAGACAAGTCCTGAAGTGGGTAAAATTTTGGGCAATCCCCTTTCCACACTTTGTGGAGGACGCGGTGAAAGTTTGGAAAATTTCCCCAGTAAAGACCCCAATGACATTATGGATGGTTGGGGATGGGGAGTACCCACCAGCGATTTGGAAAATTGTTATCTTTCGGAAGAAGATGAGATAAGAAGACGCAGTACAATAACGGTATGTGGTGATGCTGTATATGGTGATGAGGACTTAAATCCTACTTATGTATTTGACTTGGCACAGAACAAATCTGGCCGCGTAATCCGTAAATATTATATTCCTATTGCTACTCGCAGGACTTTAGAAAATAAGAGGTATAACGCTCCTTTGAATACACCGATTATCCGTCTGGCAGAGATGTATCTGACCCGTGCGGAAGCAGCTTTTCACTTGGGTATGCTTGATGAAGCAATGGATGATGTAGATATCATCCGTGCCCGGGTAAAACTCTCTCCAAAGAAAGGGACTGTTTCCGGTAATGCGGTACTTTATGCTATCTGGAAAGAGCGCAGAATGGAATTGGCATTTGAAGGATTGCGTCTGTTTGATATTAGGAGACAGATAGATCCGGCCACAAATCAACCCGTTATAGCTGGTTTGTTCGGTCCGAATGGAAGTTTTGTTCGTTACAATATGTATGAATCAACGGATCAGTATGAAACGAGCAACCTTAAAGAGCTACAGAACAAAGGTATCAACTTCGATATCAATAAACATTTGGTATGGCCCATTCCTCAATCGGAAATAGACCGTAGTTTTGGTACTGTAACACAGAATCCTAATTACTAATAAACATAAGAGATCAAACTTAAATTTTATAGAAATGAGAAATAGTAAATATTTGCAGATATTAGGTATCTGTACGCTGTTTTCAGTTACGGCATGTAGTTCCAATTTGGAGATTCCAGAACCGCCTGTTTACAATAAGGTGAGAAATATTTCAGTAGACTTAAATCAGGAAATGCAGACGATTGACGGCTTTGGGGCATCAGATGCTTGGCGCTGTCAGATGGTAGGAAAATATTGGCCAGAAGAGAAAAAAAATCAAATTGCCGATTGGCTGTTTAGCCAGGAAGTCGATGAAAATGGAAATCCAAAAGGCATCGGCTTGTCCATGTGGAGATTTTACATTGGTGCGGGAAGCACAGAACAAGGGCTTGATAGCGACATTGCGGATGAGTGGAGACGGTCTGAATGCTTTTTATCAGCTGATGGTACTTACAATTGGAATAAATATGAAGGACAGAAATGGTTCTTAAAGGCAGCTCGTGATAGAGGGGTTGAGCGTTTTCTGGTTTTTAACCTGAGCGCTCCGGTTCATATGTCCATAAATGGGAAAGGCTTTTCAATTAAAGAGAAAAGGATGAATATCAAGGCAGGTATGATGCCTGATTATGCAGACTTTTTAGTAGAGTGCATTGATAACTTGCAGAAGAAAGAAGGAGTTAAATTTGATTATTTAAGTCCCGTGAATGAGCCACAGTGGGATTGGAGTAAAGGCAGCCAGGAAGGGACTCCCGCCACTAATGAAGAAATATCTCAGTTCGTAAAATTACTATCAGAAAGACTCAGCAAAAAAGGATTGGCTACCAAAATAGCATTGGGCGAAGCTGGGAGTATTCAATATTTGTATAAAAATGTAAATGATGAGAACATTGATAATCAGATTGATGATTTTTGGAATCCGTCATCTCCGTTGAGCATTGCTTCTCTGCCCAATGTAGAACGAGTAATGACTGGACACAGTTATTGGACTGTTTGGCCCGTCAAGGATTTAGTCTCACATCGTAAAGCCTTGAATGATAAAATAAAAGAGCATAGCGGATTAAAATATTGGCAAACAGAATATTCTATCCTCGAAAGCCCCGGAGAGTCCGAAATTCCTAACGGAAACGGAAATAAACGCGATTTGGGTATGCAAACGGCACTTTTTGTTGCACGTACTATCCACAATGATTTAACATTGGTAAATGCCTCCTCTTGGTCTTGGTGGACAGCTCTTACCCGTGCAGACTACAAGGACGGTTTGGTATATCTGGATGATGGAACAAATAATGGTTCACAAGTTACAAATTATTGCAAGAAAGATGGATTTGCCAGAGACTCCAAACTTATGTGGATGCTGGGTAATTATTCTTTCTTTGTCCGTCCGGGCATGAAGCGTATTGCCGTTATTACCGAAAATCCAGACCCTGAGAAAGAGGGTAAAGATGTTATGATTAGCGCATACAAAGACAGTTCTTCCAAAAAGATAGTTTTGGTGGCAGTTAATGTCGGTTCTGTCAACCGAAAATATAATCTTCAAGATTTGAAACTGAAGAATCAGACTTTAACTCCTTATACCACTTCTGAAACATCCAATCTAGGAAAGGGAACGGCAATAAAAACTAATGAGATTGTTGTTCCGGCAAAGTCTGTCGTAACTTTTGTTGGTGAACTGGAATAATGTAATGAATAACTTAAAATATTGACTCTATGCGTAATATTTTCTTTCTCATATTAAGTTGCTTTTGTCTGCTTTCAGTACACGCACAGAATGAAACGTCAAAAGATCATATTTCATTAGCTGGTATCTGGAACTTCAAATTAGATCCTTTGAATATTAGTATTCCGGTAAAAGGAAGCAATTTTGTATCTAAGTTTCCAGAAGAAATAACTCTGCCGGGGTCTACAGACCAAGCTGGAAAAGGATTCAAAACGCAAGATATGAGTTCGCTTCGGCTTACTCGCATGTTTGAATATAGTGGAGCTGCTTGGTATGAGAAAGAAAATATATTTATTCCTGAATCTTGGAAAGACCAACAACTTTTTCTGTTTTTGGAACGAGTACATTGGGAAAGCCAAGTGTGGATTAATGGAAAATTTGTCGGAAAAGAGGAAAGTCTTTCTACGCCACATTTGTATGATATAACTTCTTGTGTGAAGTTTGGAGACTGGAATACTGTTCGTATCAGGGTAGATAATGGAAACATCCACGATATAGCCTATACACATGCCATCAGTGCTGAAACACAGACTAATTGGAATGGCATTATTGGACGTATGGAGATTCAGGCTGTGAGTAAGGTACATATTGCTGATGTGCAGATATATCCTTTACAAAAAGAAAAAAGGCTAAAGATTGTGGCGCAGATTGCAAACTATAGTAACCTGCCGGTTAAAGGCGATATACGGATAAATTGTCACTTCTTGAATGATTCTCAGGATTTGCATCTAAAGGAGAAAAATACAACTTTTGATAGTTCGGATTCTTTAATACACTTGGTACATTACTATGATTTGGGAGATAAGCTATACACTTGGGATGAATTTGAGCCCAATCTGTATAAAATTGAATACGAGATAAAGTGTTGCGGTAAGAGTGATGTGCGAAAAATAAAGTTTGGTATTCGTGACTTTGGAACAAAAGGTACGCATTTCACGATAAATGATATTCCTACATTTATTCGCGGTGCTGTAAATTCCTGCGAGTTCCCCATTACCGGTTATCCTCCGATGGGTTATGAAGAGTGGAAAAAGGTAATGAATGTCTATAAAGATTACGGATTGAACTGCATTCGTTTTCATTCTTGGTGTCCCCCTGAGTCCGCATTTCAAGTTGCGGATGAACTGGGCTTGTATTTACAAGTCGAAAACTCGGACTGGCGTTTTACGGTAGGGGAAGATGAGGCAACCAATGCTTTCTATTTAGATGAAGCTCAACGCATTTTTAAGGAATATGGAAATCATCCGTCTTTTGCCTTCTTTTGCGAAGGCAATGAATTAGTTGGAAAAGGTTGTGTTGATTTTCTAAAAGAAATGCTAACTGAATGGAAGAAAGACTCACGTCATCTTTATGTGGCTGCATCTGGTTATCCCACAGTGGGAGGAAGTGATTTTTTCGATTTTTATGGTGCTCGTCCACAGCGCTGGCAGGAAGGTCTGAAAGGACGTTTTAACTCGCAGCCATTAAACACAAGATATGATTACATAGATTATGTAAAAAAATTCTCAATACCTATGGTAACTCATGAGATAGGACAATGGTGTGCTTATCCTGATTTTAACCAAATATCTAAATATATAGGGGTTTTAAAACCTTATAACTATGAGCTATTTAGAGAAGATCTCCGTAATAAAAAAATGCTTGATCAGGCTCATGATTTTCATATCGCTTCAGGCAAGTTCCAAGTTCTTCAAAAAAAGGAAGAATTTGAATCTTATTTCCGTACCCCTGGTTTCGGAGGCTATCATTTACTTCAACTAAACGACTTCCCTGGCCAGGGTACTTCACCAGTCGGAGTTGTTGATGTTTTCTATGACGCTAAGCCTTATGTGGATGCCCAAACATTCAAACAGATACAAAGTCCTTGTCTTCCTTTATTACGTACTGATAAATTGGTATGGACTCAAAATGAGACTTTTGAAGGAGATGCCCAAATGGTTAATTTCTTAAAAGAAGAATTGAAGGGAGCGATAGTGGACTGGAAACTCGAATATCTGGACGGCAGCATTTATAAAGACGGTTCCTTTAAACTGGATATTCCGAATGGTGGCATTACTGATTTGGGAAAAATTTCTATTCCTCTGACCGGGATTTGTCAAGCTACGAAGATGGTATTGAAGATGGAAATCAGAAACACCTCATTTTCCAATAACTGGGCTATATGGGTTTACCCAGACAAGTTACCGGAAATATCAGAAAAAAAAGTAATGTTGACCAGAGAATGGAACAATAAAGTCAAACATTATTTGCAAAAAGGAGGAACGGTATTGCTGCTTGCTGATACTGCCCAAGTAAAATCTGACGTGCCCCCTTGTTTTTCCAGCATATCCTGGAATGCAGTTTGGTCCGGTACACCTCCAAACACTTTAGGTATTTTATGTAATCCCGGACATGCCTTATTCAGACATTTTCCAACAGAAGAACATTCAAACTGGCAATGGTTCGACTTGGTGCGTAATTCGAAACCGATGTTGCTTGATCATACTACTTATGAATTTAAACCCTTAGTGCAGATTATTCCAGATTGGAACAACAATCGAAAGATAGGCCTAATTTTTGAAGCTAAGGTGGGTAAAGGAAAACTAATGGTTACTTCTATCGCCTTTGACCGGATTATGGCTCATAGCCCTGTTGCACGGCAGATGTATTACAGTCTGATAAGCTACCTTAATTCATCTGATTTTTCTCCGGAAGTGGCCCTTACTAACGAAATGATTGACAGAATATTTATTCAGCCATGAAACACAAGAATATCCCTTTGATATTGTTGATCCTTTTTTCAGCCGTGACATATAATTTATATGCCCAGCAGAAATACTGGAATGAGCACACTCAACTCACTCCATGGCGTTTTCCATTGGTGGCAGACAAGACCGGACTCACTTATGAAGATCTCACGGGAGACGGTACGCCGGATATCATCCGTGCTTTCATCCTCGACAGCATTCCCGTCATGTGGATTGATGACGACGGAGATATGCGATATGGTGACTTGGAAGGTGATACAGATAATGATTGCCTACTGATAGACCTGAATAAAGACGGTATCTTCGGTGGTCCGAAAGATCTCTGCATAGATTGGGTGGACACAGACGAAGATGGAATAGCCGATATGCAATTGGTTATTTATAACGGCAGTGCCGATGCTCGTTGCGGCTATGACTGGGACTCTGATTTCATTATTGTTATAGATATTGAGAAAGATGATATCAAAAGTTTCATCGACTGGAACCAACTACTCCCTCTATGCTGGGAGCATAGTGGTCATTCAAACTTCTTTCAGGATTATCATGGGAACACATTATTGCTGAAAATGCATTCATCCAGTTTCAGAGTTGCCGACACTCGCTTCAACTGCGAAAACCCTTTCATTTTCTACGACCACGACAATGATAACCTGACAGAAATGTCTGTCCGCCTGATGGATATCCCACACGTCCGTCCCTGTAACGGGGACAATCCCCATGAAATATTCAGAAAAGTATCTGATGAAATAGATGTTGTGTATAGCGGCCGCATTCCCTGGGCAAGTATCTCTTGGGATGTGGATAATGATAACGGGCAGGGCAACGAGTTCGATTTTGATATGACTGTTCATTTCTATGGAAAAGGATTCGATTACTCTGATCAGATACATAAATTTAAAAACCTGCGCGGGCTTCCGGAAGCTGACAGATATATCTATGATCCACGTTGGCGACAAATGTCCGAACTTATCTATCCGGACGAGAAAGTGGCTTACGATATGATTTTCCGAAAAGGGGAGTGGGATTACTGCTGGTTTGTCTTTGATGAGGACGACGACTGCAACCGTTGGGAGCGTGTAGAGTTCTACTATCCATACGACCTTTTCAAAGTAGGTACCGCACAAGGCGGACTCGATAGCCACAAGCAAGCGGATGCTGCCGGTGACCGTGGAGAGTTCGACCAAGATAACTCCGGAAAAGGAAAACTGTACCTCTCCCCCATCGACGGAAAGATACATCTTTTCGGTGCTGAATGGGGCGCCTGGCGCATTGACCAAAATGCAAAATGCTTTCAGGGATACGGCGGATTATATCCCCCGGGAGAAAAAGAGCAACGTTTACACAAAGACCCGGAGTCTTTCGCAACAGTCAAGTACACGGATACTGATAACAATGGATTTTTCGATCTGATAGAATATGACCTTGACGGAGACAGAATCTTTGAAGAACGTGTATCTTTGCCCGAACTGGGTATCGATGATTCGGGGATGATTTATGATACCTCCAAGATGAAATATGAAGATACCCAAGCATTATTTGATATATGTACAAATGAAATATGGAAACGAGGACAAGATGCCATAGAAGTAGCAGGACAATATAACCTGAATACAAGCTGGTACGCATTCTGGAAACAACCCCACACTCCGTTCGAACGATATTCATACGGATATTGGCTTAATTTCTATATTTATAAAGACCTTTGCCATCTGGCAGAGCTGAATAAAGATACTAAAATGCGAAAACGATTGGATAAAGCATATTATTCAGGCAATTGGAAGGAGGCACTAAAATGAAGAAGATTTTGAAACTTTCCTGCGTTGCATTATTGATGTTTTCCTGTACGCCGACAGAATCAATAATAGATTTGTCCGGTGAATGGGAAGTAAAGATAGATTCCATACAATGCAAGGTAATGCTTCCGGGCTCTCTTGCCGAAAACAAAGTGGGTTGTCAGCCCAAAGATTCTGCAACCAATACCCTGACTGAAACCTATAGTTATCAGGGAGCAGCATGGTATGAAAAAGATATTGAAATTCCGGATTCATGGCAAAATCATCCTATAGAGTTGTTCATGGAAAGAACAAAGGTTTCCGAAGTATTTATCAACGGAACATTTCTAGGAAGCCGGAACAGTGTATCCACGCCACATATATATATAATTGATTCGCTGCTTAAAACCGGCAAAAACAATATCAGAATCAAAATAGACAATACAAAAAGCCTACTTCCATTGGGTGGCTCCCATGCATACTCTGAACATACCCAGAGCAATTGGAACGGTATTCTCGGTGACTTCCACTTAAGAAAACTACCGGACATCTGTATCCAGCAAATACGAATAGACAGTCCATCCGATGGTAACTGCCTCATAACGGTATCCCTCTTTAATTATTTAGAGGAAACAAGCAAAGGAATAAAAATAGCAGTTATGGATTCCGAAAACAGCAAGGTGGCAGAAGAAGTAGTCAATGCATCTATTCCTCAAGGCAAATCCGAGCATACAGTAAAAGTTAGAATCCCCGTTCCGCAGTTATGGGATGAATACACCCCCTACCTGTATAACTTCCGGATAGAGATACCCAATTATGACTCACGATATGTTCAGACCGGATTAAGAGACTTCAAAACAGCAGGAACACAATTCATCAACAATGAAAGAGTAATCTTTTTACGCGGGAAAAACGAAGGCGGAGTTTTCCCGTTGACCGGATATCCAAGCATGGACATCAATGATTGGAAACGATACTTCGAAACCATCCGTTCCTATGGCATCAATCATGTACGTTTCCATTCATGGACACCTCCCCAGGCAGCCTTCTACGCCGCTGATGAAACAGGTATATTCCTTCAGCCCGAACTTCCTTTATGGGGAACATATCAAGAAAAGGACACTACCCTCATCTCCTATATGAAACAGGAAGGGAAGAGAATCATTCAAGCATATGGGAATCACCCTTCATTTGCCATGTTCAGTTTAGGCAATGAGCTTGAGGGAGACACCGCTATAATGGCAAGTATAGTGAAAGAGTTGAAGCAATATGATAAACGCCATCTCTATATTTTGGGAACCAACAATCATTACTGGAATCCTCAACCCCATCCAGTAGAAGATTTCTTCGTTGCTATGCGGCACGGAAAAGCGACTGACAATAACAGTACAGACTTGCGTGGCTCTTTCTCTTTTGCCGATTCCAATCAGGGAGGTATAATTAATTGCAATGCCCCCAACACCAAGCGTAACTTTGCAACAGCCATACAAAACATGGACAAGCCGGTAATAGGACACGAAACCGGCCAATATCAGGTATATCCTAATTTCGAGGAAATAGACAAATATACAGGAGTATTGCGTCCGCTAAATTTCATGGTATTCAAGAAAAGGTTGGAAAATACCGGTATGGATGCTAAAGCAAAAGATTTTCTGAAAGCATCGGGCGCATTGGCAGCATTATGCTACAGAGAAGAAATCGAAATGTCTCTCCGTACTCCGCAGTTTGGTGGTTTTCAATTGCTTGATTTGCAAGATTATCCGGGACAAGGCACTGCTCTTGTAGGCATTCTTGATGCATTTTTGGAATCCAAGAATGTTATCTCCACAGAAAAATGGAATGAATTCTGTAACGACATAGTACCATTGGCCCGTTTTTCCAAATACTGCTGGAACACGGACGAAACATTTGTTACAGAAGTCCAGATTACCAACTATGGACAGTCCGATATAAAGGACAAAATCATATCATGCACATTGTCTACCGAAGATGGAGGAATTCTTTATTCAGAAGATATCGGAAATGCAGCCATTCCGCAAGGCCGATTATCAACTTTCAAAAGTTTACACATACCACTTAACCACATAAAGGAATCCCAAAAGCTGACTTTCCGCATTGCCCTAAAAAATACGTCTTACCACAATTCATGGAATATATGGGTATATCCCCGTTATGATAAAATAAGAGAAGGAGTCATAGACGGAGTAACCGTGACCCGCGATAGTAAAGTCTTCGCAAAATTATATCAAGGAGAAAAACCGGTTTTATATATCCCCAAAGAAAAGGATATCAAAGGCCAATCAGTAGGAGGACTTTTCATAAGTGATTTCTGGAACTACAAAGTCTTTAACAATGTAACCAAAAGCCTTGGGAAAGAGTCTTCTCCCGGAACACTGGGATTGCTAATTGAAAATCCGGAACATGGCATTTTCAATTCTTTTCCAACGGATTTCCACTCTAACTGGCAATGGTGGAATATTATAAAGAAATCCAGCCCTATAATACTAAATGAAATGCCAAAAGATTATTACCCGATTGTACAGGTAATCGACAATTTCGAACGAAATCATAAGCTAGGGTTGATATACCAATTACCGGGAACAAAAGCATTAGTATGTTCTTCCGACTTGTTTGCAATAGCTGACGAACCGGAAGTTAAGGCACTTTTCCACAGTTTATTAAACTATTTGAAAACAGAGAAAAAACAAAAATAAAAGAATATGAAATATCTGTATTTACTATTATGCACATTGTTAGGGTTTGATGTCATGGCACAGACCAGTCAACCCTCCGAATTCACGCAAATCCGCCAAGAACTGCAAAAGAAATGGCCGGATAACAGAACTGTAAACCTTGTATTTCATGGCCACAGTGTCCCTTCCGGCTATGCCAACACACCTAATGTAAAAACACTTCAGGCTTATCCCCACCAAGTTCTGGAAGCCGTCAAAGAAATGTATCCATACGCAGTGGTCAACTCTATCACCACATCCATCGGCGGTGAAAATGCCGAACAAGGTGCCAAACGGTTCAGACAAGAGGTTCTGCCCCACCACCCGGACGTCTTATTCATAGATTATGCTTTAAATGACCGTAGCATCGGATTAGAAAGAGCACAGAAAGCCTGGGAGAAAATGATAAAAGAAGCGCAAAAACAGCATATCAAAGTCATCTTACTCACCCCAACGCCCGATCTGACCGAAGATATATCGGATGATAATTCTCCGCTTGAACAACATAGCCGCCAGATACGTCATTTAGCCCACGACTATAAAACAGGACTGATAGACAGCTATGCAACCTTCAAGGAGAAAAGGAAGAATGGAGAAGATTTGAAAATGTACATGAGCCAAAGCAATCACCCCAATGAAAAAGGGCATCATGTGGTGGCCGGGCTTATCTTGAATTATTTCTTCGATGAGGCGAAATGGAACGAATACCACCAAAAGCAAACCATGAAGATCATGAAAAAGGTAGCCGACTGGCAACTGATGAATTTTGAAAATCAAGTACGGAAAGGCTCCCGATGGGCAAATTCGCATGCCTACTGGGCATGGACTAACGCGACCATGTATATCGGCATGGCAGAATGGGCGGAGATGTCTGATGACCCCAAATACTGGGATTTTCTGCTCACCATAGGCGAAAAAAATCAATGGCAGACTGGCCCCAGCATCTATTTCGCCGATGATATCTGTATCATCCAACCTTATGCCATGTTATTCAATAAATACAAGGAACCACACATGATCAAAAAATCCGTTGAGACCTTGGACACTCTCATTGCCAACCCCAGACACAACAGCCTGAGCTATTACGCTGACGGTTCACATTCCCGCTGGTGCTGGTGCGATGCCTTGTTTATGGCTCCGACTTCTTTTGCACGCATCGGAAAAACAACAGGAGAACCAAAGTATTTTGAGTTCATGGATAAAGAGTTCCGAATCACTTATGACAGTCTCTACTCTGCTACCGACAGTTTGTTTTTCAGAGATACCCGATACATCAACATGCGTGAACAAAATGGGGAGAAAGTATTTTGGGGACGAGGAAACGGCTGGGTGACGGGAGCACTGACCTTCATCATCGACCACATGTCTGCCCAACATCCCTCACGCACTTTCTATATCAGCCTTTTCAGGCAAATGATGAAAAAGATATCTAAGCTTCAGGATAAACAAGGCTTCTGGCACTCTTCTCTACTGGACATAACTTCCTATCCCATGCCGGAAGCCAGTGCATCAGGTTTCTTCACATATAGCTTGTTTTGGGGCCTTAATCATGGATATCTTGAAAAAGAAGAATATCTGCCTATCGCAGAAAAGGCATGGAATGCATTGGTTTCCGTCGTACACGAAGACGGCAAGATAGGTTATGTACAACCAATAGGAGCTGACCCGAAGAAGGTAGATATGAACGACACAGAAGTGTATGGTACGGGGGCTTTCCTACTAGCTGCAACCGAATATGTCAAATACTTAAAGCATACAAAATGAGAAATAGACTTTTACTCGCACTGCTCTTTATCCCTTGCCTGCTTTCAGCGCAAAACGGATATTATTTCTTCACTGAAAGCGATATCAGCCAAATACGCTCAGCCGCAAAAACGGAATGGGGAAAGAGCATTATAGAATCACTGAAAGATACCGTGGAAGCCCGGCGAGAATATCCCCTAACCGTACCTTTACTGGAAGGAGGACATATACACGATTATTTTTGTCCCGAACACAAAGTACGTTTTTCATTTGACTGGAATAAGCCGGAAGCACATTACTGTTCACAATGCAAGCATTATTGGACAGGAAATAAGCGTTATGATTGGGCATGGGTAAATGTGGCGCATACTCATAATTACAGCTATCTACGTAACTGTATGTATCTTTATCTCGCAACAGAAGAAAGAGTCTATGCGGAATATATCCGGAACATGATGCTGGATTATGCATCGAAATACCTCACATACCTCGAGCACGACACGGCCAGAAAAGTCGGTCCCTGGGGAGGAAAGATGTTCGGGCAAAGCCTTGATGAGTCCGCATGGGCCAGTGACGCTTGCAGGGCATATATGGTGGCAAAACCAATCATGACACCGGAAGAAATAAAAGAAATAGAAAAAGGCTACCTGATTCCCTGCTCGCAACTCTTACTGAAAAGAAGAGGCACTGCCAACTGGCAAGTATGGCACAATAGCGGACTGATAGCTTTGGGAATAGCTTTACAAGACGACAGTATCATCAACACAGCACTCAATGATCCGGAATGTGGTTATCACGCACAAATGGAACGCTACGTTTACAATGACGGCTGGTGGGGTGAAGGTTCGCCCACTTACCATTATTATCCGCTGCATGCCATCATCCTGTCAGCTGATGCCGTACGCTGCCGGAATATCAACCTGTACGATGAAAAGTTATATAAGATGTTGGCTGCTCCGGCAGCCGGAGCCTATGCCGATTTATATTTCCCCGCACATAACGACGGATGGTATGGTGAATCCCTGATAGCCCAGATCAGTTTATACGAAATAGCTTACCAACGCTATAACAATGATCCGTTCTTTATGAATGTGTTGCAACAATGCTACCGGTATACTTCAAGAACAGCAGCCGAAGCACTAGAAAACTGCATCGAGATACCCCAAACCAGGTCAATACCTTCCTGGCCGTCCGTACACTTTGAGAATACCGGATATGCCGTACTCAGGTCAGACGCAAGAACCGTCGTCATCAAGTATGGCCCACATGGAGGCGGACACGGACATCCGGACAAACTCTCTATCTCTGTTCATAATGGCGACAAAGAAATAGTCTCCGATATGGGGACATGTGCCTACGGCGTACCAGCCTTTACCCAATGGTATCGGAAAACGCTGTCACATAGCACACTGAGCGTAGATGCAAAAGACCAGAGCGAATCAACAGGCAAGCTGCTCTCTTTCAAAGTCCGCAAAGATGGTGGAGAAGTGCTTGCCGAAGCACCGGAGGCCTATCCCGGAGTAAGGATGAACAGGAAACTGGTGTTGAAGAAAGACAAACTCACAGATATATATACAGCACTATCGGACGATGAGCATCTTTACGATTATGTATTGATACTCACAGAAAAGCCCGTATTCAGCCAAGCCGGAGAATCAATAAATCTGAATGACTCACCGGCTTACAGTTACATAAAAGACGCGGTTATCAGGAAACAGTCATTCCCTATAAGTTGCAAAGTAGGAAATGCGAGTTTGGTTATTCATATGCCTGACAAACAAGATTTTGAAGTCATCACCGGAGAAGCCCCCGGAATTCCGCCGGGCAACGGAAGTGTACTGGCAAAGTATGATTCGCCTTTCTGCTATCCTCTCATTATACGAATCAAGGATAAAAACTTTAAGATAAGAACTGAATGGAAATTTTAATTTGATATCATGAAAATAAGTAGACTTTTAATTGCCTGGGGCATAATCGCCCTGTTTATGAGTTCCTGCAAACAGCCAATGCAAGAAATTGACCTGTCAGGAGAATGGGAAGTGGCGCTGGACAGCCTGGATAAAGGAATCTCCGAAAAGTGGTATGCAGAATCCTTTTCTGACCGGATTCTCCTTCCCGGAACACTTTGTGATGCCGGTTATGGCACTCCCTGTGCCCTTGAGCCTGTTATGGAAAAAGAAATCTTCCTGAATCTGAAACGGAAGTTCGATTATCTGGGTCCTGCATGGTACAGAAAAGAAATCTCTGTTCCCGAAGAATGGAAAGATAAAGATATAATTCTCACCTTGGAACGTGTCATCTGGAACTCTCAAGTATGGATTAACGGAATGCAAGTAGAAGGATTTAATGAAAGTCTTACCACCCCGCATTATTTCAACTTGGGCAAATATCTTGTTCCGGGAGAGAACAACGTGATTGCCATCCGCATCGACAACCGCAGACAGCATGATATCTCCATCAGAAACCTGGCACATGCCTACACCAATGATACCCAGACCATTTGGAACGGCATCTTAGGTAAGATTGCGCTGACTGCCAAAGATAAAGTCCGGATTGAAGAACTACGTTTAACTCCCAATATTGACAATCAGACGGTTAATGTCACTGTAAAAATAGGGAGCGATGATACGGCTCTTGTGTCCGGAAAGCTCCGGCTATCCGTGAAAGACCCGAAAGGGAATAAACTTCCGGAGAGAGAAGTAGAGATAAACAGCATGGAAACAACCTTTGAATACTCGGTTGAAGACGCCATGTTATGGGATGAATTCACCCCCAACATCTACGAAGCGACCGCCACTCTTGAAGTCGGAAACATGACTGACTCCAAAAGTGAAACATTCGGTATGAGAAAACTGACCAATAAAGAGGCCCTTCTGCAAATCAACGACCGCAGACTTTTCCTTAGAGGTACACTGGAATGTTGCATTTTCCCCCTGAAAGGTTATCCTCCAACGGACAATGCCGGTTGGGAGAAAGTCTTCAATGCCGCCCGAAATTACGGTTTGAATCACATACGCTTCCACTCTTGGTGTCCGCCGGAAGCAGCTTTTGACGTGGCAGACAAAATGGGCTTTTACCTTCAGATAGAATTACCTTTATGGGCACTTAATGTGGGAGAAGACCCGAAAACTGTAGATTTCCTGTATGATGAAGCCAAACGCATCATGAAAGAGTATGGCAATCATCCTTCCTTCTGTTTCTGGAGTTTGGGTAACGAGTTGCAGGGAGATTTCAGTGTGATGGATAAGCTGCTCACCACTATCAAGCAAGAGGATAAACGGCACTTGTATATGACCACTACATTCACGTTTGAACCCGGGCATGGCAGTTGGCCCGAGCCCAACGACGACTTCTGGGTTAGCCAATGGACCAAGAACGGCTGGGTACGCGGACAGGGCATCTTTGACGATCAGCCCGCAAGCTTCAACAAAGATTTCTCCACTGCAATAGAAGGTTTACCTGTTCCACTCATTACGCATGAAATAGGGCAGTACAGCGTATTCCCCAACCTGAAAGAAATTGATAAATACACCGGCAACCTACTGCCTTTGAATTTTAAAGCGGTAGCCAAAGACCTTGAGAAGAAAGGAAGACTGTACTTGGCCGAAGATAACCTGATGGCCAGCGGAAAACTTGCCGCCATCTTATATAAGGAAGAAATAGAACGGGCACTCAAAACTCCCGGATTCAGTGGCTTCCAGTTATTGGATTTACACGACTTCCCCGGTCAGGGCACAGCACTTGTCGGAATCATCGATGCTTTCTGGGAAAGCAAGGGATTAATCACTCCTGAGGAGTTCCGACAATTCTGTTCACCGATAGTTCCTTTGGCCCGGTTTGAGAAAGCAACCTACATAAACAATGAGACTTTTGAAGTTCAGTTTGAAGCCGCCAACTTCAGTGACAAGGCACTGAATGATGTCCAACCGGAATGGATATTGAAAGATTCTAAAGGCTCCACCATCGCAGAAGGAAAACTGGAGAAACAAGAAGTAGCAATCGGTAATGCCTTAAAATTGGGAAATGCATCCATCCCCTTGAAACCGGTAGCAAAGGCCGACCGCCTCACTTTATCCATTCAGTTTGCAGGTACCGACTACCGTAATTCCTGGAATATCTGGGTATATCCGCAAGAAATGCCGGAGGTTGGTACTGAAATTGCTTACACACGAAGCTTTGCCGATGCAGAGAAAGCACTCAACCAAGGAAAGAAAGTCCTACTGAATCCTGCCCAAGAAGATATCAACGGATTGGAAGGTAAGTTTGTGCAAGTATTCTGGAGTCCTGTTCACTTCCCCAATCAACCGGGAACAATGGGCATCCTTTGCGACCCGGCACATCCCGCACTGGCTGATTTCCCGACCGAAATGCACAGCAACTGGCAATGGTGGGATATCTGCAAGAATGCAACAACTATGGAACTCGATAGTCTGAAGAACAACATGCAGCCCATCATAAGAATGGTTGACAACTTCTATAAGAACCGGAACTTGGGTTTGCTGTTCGAGGCAAAAGTTGGAAACGGAAAATTGCTGGTGTGCAGCTCGGACTTGATAAAAGACCTCGATTCCCGTCCGGTATCCCGGCAATTACGTTACAGCCTATTGAAGTACATGGGAAGCAGCGCATTCCATCCGGAAGAAGAGCTTTCATTCGAACAGATCAAAAAGGTCCTTCATAATGTGAACAAGAAAAAAGAAGAAAAGAAATCTATCTATGAATAGATAGGACTAAAAAAAGCCGTTCCCTCCCCTCACGGGGGTGGAACGGCACAGTCAATAATACATGAAAAAACGCTATTTAGAGAGAGTCTCTACACATTTGGTTTTTGAGGATGATCCTGCGGTTGAGGCGGTTCTTGTGGCTGGCGCATTCCCTGCCACTTTACAGGGGCAATTGTTTCTTTTCTTGCTCCTGTACAAAGACCACGCTGCATATCAGGCAGACAGCCAACAAACACCATATTCTGTTATCTTTCATTCCGCGTCAGTTTTTTATTCTGATGCAAATGTAATGGAGAGAAAGAACATCTGAAAATAAAATCTACGAAAGGGAAGGTTTTGCCGACGAGTAGGTCATTAATCCAATCAGCATCATGTTCTACGCTTTTAAGGGTACATACAGCGTAAACTCACTAAACTCTTTTTCAACGCTATTCACTGTCACGCTGCCATCATGGGCATCCATAACCTGATAGACATAATTCAATCCCAACCCAAAACCGGCAACTTTACCAAGTCTGGAACGCTTGAAAGCTGAAGCACGCTCAAACTTCTCAAAGATATATTGCCGGGCCTTCTCCGAAATCCCGATACCGTTATCATGCACTTTGATCAGAGTATGTGACAACTTATTTAGTAACTAGCCTCTAAAAGTGACAACCGTTTTTAGTATAAGTCAAATTGGACTAAAACCCCCACTTCAATCCAGCTGACAAATAAACAGTCGGGTAAAAATTAGTTTCTTCTTTATCCTTGAACATACTATTGGCAAAGCCTTTCAACGTGCGTTTAGTCAGATCGGCAGACCTGAGCCAATTGCCTCCTATCCCTAAATAAAGATAAGACTTCTTCCCTATCTTATATTCCGGACACAAATACGACCGTATCATAGCGGAAGCATACATCATCGACTTTCCGTCCACATCCATCACCGAAGATATTCCATCCATCTCCATAGCCACCAGCCTCAGCTTAAATCGTTTGCCCAACCGCACTGCTCCCGATATCTCCATGCCCGAAGAGAGGTTTACATTCACTTCATAATTACCAGAGAGCTGCCAATTAAGGAAGAACATCGGCATTGCAATCGGCACACCGAATGAGTTCGTCACTCCCGCTCCAATACCTAAATCCAGATTCTTCCTGCACTTATACACAAAAATAACCGCGCCATTCACCAACACACTCTCCCACGTAATCGCATCCGGCGCAGAATAAACACCACCGCCCACACTCGCAATCATATACCACTTTTTCGAAATAGGGCGCACGTGTGTCAAACTAAGATTGGCATTCAGCACTTCATCAGGATGTATATCCAACACCATATCCTTATTATGAAGCATTGCATAAGTGCCGCTCACCGATGCCGACCACATGATGGGTTGCCCCGAAGCATTCTGTTTCAGCGAAAAAGGTAAGGTATAAGCTCCGCTGACTTTAAACAAGTCGCCGGAACCCAGCTTATCACCCGCCTCATCCTTGAAAGAGGACGAAGGCATATACTCCGTTTTAATCACTCCCTGTGCATAGCTGCCCACTGCCGCTAACGAAAACAACAGAAATGTAAGATAAGAGAATCGTCTCATTGCTAATAAATTAGATTATATATTTATTGCAAAGAAACACGTTCAGGACGTTCAGCGTAAGCGTTTTCCGACCAACTGCACCAACCGCCTGCTGAAATTCAGAAATCAAAAGATAAGCCGGAAAGAGTTATTCGAGGAAAGGGATTTTCACCGTAAACTCCGCACTGCTTTCGGTGATGACAATCTCCCTATTATAAAGAGCATATTGCTTTTGCAGGTTTCCCAATCCCACACCACCCCTGTCCACCGACGTCCGTAGTTGCAGATTATTGGAAACCACAATGCCATCATCCGCCATGTCAATCCGGACAACCAGAGGGCTTTTCAAAGTCGCTATATTATGCTTTATCGCATTTTCCACCAGCAGTTGCAGGCTGACGGGGATAATCTTTCGGTTTCCATATAAATCACTTTCTCCGACTTCAATGAACAGGGAATCCTCAAAACGTATTTTCTCCAGAAAGATATAGCGTTCCAGAAAATCCAGCTCCTCCTTCAGAGTAACCATCGGACGATTATTCGTCAACAACAGGTAGCGATAAACGCCCGACAGCTTCTTAGCAAACTGGTTCGTCTTCTCTGCATCACTATATGCCAGCGAGGAAAGTACATTCAGACTGTTGAACAGAAAATGCGGATTTATCTGCGCCTTCAACGTCTCATACTGATATTGAATCTTTTCTTTCTCAACGAGTGCCAATTTTTTCTCAGCTTCCATCTGGCTCTGCTGATAAAAGAATATCTCAATCAGAAGAACAATCATACAATTCCAAAGTACCACGGGCAGAGACATTTTCAGTATGGCATAATCTTCAGGCCAAGGTTCATTTAAAATTATGGACAGGCCATAATTTGCCGCCACACCGAATATACTCACCCACACAGATGTCAATAGCAAATCGACAAATATCCTCATCGTGTTGCTGACACAGCCCAACCGCTTATGCACAACAAAGATGATAAAGAAGTCCACAACCCCTACCAGAATACAGGCTGGCAGATTAAGCAGGTATTGAGTTCCCAAATTTAAGCTCCGGGGAGCATCAGAAAGAAGCTCCGCCACGTACTGAAATGCAAACAATGAAACAGCAATCAACAGTACAAAAAGAAGGATATACCACTTATTCTTCATTGCCGGCAGTATTTAAAGTACACCATCCACCCATTTCAGAAAATCGGGAACACGCACACGGCTAATCAATATCTCATGTGGGCACTCAGGTTGTAGGCTCAGCTTCAAGCGACTGTTGAAGTACTTGGATATTTTCCGGATAGAATTGATATTCGCAATACAGTTCCGGGCTACACGGAAGAAAGTCCGCTCATCCAATAGTTGCTCCACCTGCTCCAACGTATAATCCACGATATAACGTTTATCGGAGAAGGTATGCAGGAAAACCACTTTATCCTCACTATAGAAGAAAGCTATATCCGGAGTCTCCACGTAATGATAGGAATCACCCTTCTGAATGAGGAAACGATTCTTCTTGTAATTGCTCATCAGAGAACTTTCCAACTGCTTATAATCCGGCACGGCAGGAGTTGTCATCCGGAGTTGCTCAAACTTACTCAGCGCTGCCTGCAAATCGGTTTCCTCTACAGGTTTCAACAGATAATCCACACTGTTCACCTTAAACGCCCGGATAGCATGCTCATCATAAGCGGTAGTGAAGATGACGGGTGTGGCAACATGAATCTGCTCAAAGATGTCAAAGCTGCTTCCATCCGTCAGACGAATATCCAGCAACATCAGGTCCACCGGATGATGCTTCAAAAACTGCACAGTCTGTTCTACAGTGGACGCCCATGCCTCCAACCGGTAATCAGGGCGCAACTTCTCCATCATTCGCTTCATCTCTTCGTAAGCGAAACGCTCGTCTTCTACTAACAGGTACTTTACCATTCGTCTCTTACTTATTAAGAATCTGCTGTAAATGTACAGATTATCATCCATACCCGGCAATGGAAAGATGAATTTTCCGATGAACTTCAGAAACTGACGGATGAAATGATATGGTAAAAGCAGCATTATAAAAGACTCGCTGCCTATTTTCTCTTCAGGGTTATTCCTTTTCTCATATCAGATATATTAAGGTTCCGGCAACTTACTACCTTTATCTTTTATAGTGAACCAAAGTATCGCTCAATAATCCAAACAGGTTTCTTTTCGGAACAGTTACGAATGTGATTCACCACAGAATAAGACAGAGTTTACGGAGAAAATGCTGCTAAGTTGCCGCACCGCTACTTTTATCTGTTCTTCCTGCGACGGCTAATGAAAAACGTAGTAAACGCTTACTCTTTCCACCATGGAGATTTTTTCTTTCCTCCATGGAGAAACTTTCTTTCCACCATGGAGGAAAGAAAAAATCTCCATGGTGGAAAGAATAGCTATTCGCATACAAAGGTATTAAGTTTGGGCAGAAAGCAGTCTAAGAATGCCTAAGAAAAGGGTTAGTGGTTGGAAGAAGAAAAAAACGGTTACGGGCTACAAGTTTCATTCCTTTCCGTTCCGATTATGAATTAGTCGACAAGCAAAGAAAAATGAAGTATAGAAGCCCTCACTTCTTCAGCAACCGCCGCGTAAGATAGTGTACCGGATACCACACAGAAAGGAAGCCGACAGCGATTACCGTAATAAATATCAGTATCACATCCGTCACGTGAACACTCACAGGGTAAGCATCGACAATAAAACTGCCACTGCCGCCACCTAAGGAGATGATGCCGAAACGTTGCTGGAAGAAACAAAGCAACAGACCGAGAATAATACCCGCAAGCGCACCGAACAGAGAAATGAGTCGCCCTTCAAACAAAAAGATACGGGCTATCAGGCGGTCGTCGGCACCAAGATTGCGCAAGGTCTCCACATCTTCGCGCTTATCAAGTATCAACATGGAAAGAGAACCGATGACATTGAAACAAGCAATGGCAAGAATAAACGTAAGGAAAAGATAGGATATGAACTTCTCTATCTCCATGATGCGGAACACATCAGCCTGCTGCTCATAACGGTTCAGCACCACATAATCATCTCCCAACATACGGGAAATCTTTCTCTGAACTGCCGACGCATCAGCATCCGGCTTCAACTTCAGCTCAATGGCCGACACTTCCGTATCATAATTGAAAAGGCGGCGGGCAAAATCGAGGGAGGTAAGGATATAGCGCGCATCATACTTCTGCTGGTTCACTACAAACACCACACCGGGAGAGAATAGATAATCCCGATTGAAAGAGGCGGAAGGATTGGCCATATTCACCCGCACATTCCGTTTAGGCGCATAGACTTGCAGCGGATCGACAAACTGAAGCCCCGTACCCAGTTCGGATATCAGTTCCACGCCCAGAACGCCATAATCTACAATGGAGTCGTGCAGAATAAACTCACCCACACCATACAGCAGACTGTCAATGGAAGTCAACTGCTCGAAGTTGTCTTCCACGCCTTTGATTACAGCCATAGCCTGACGGTCTTTATACTGCACCATGGCGTTCTCTTCCAGCGTCTCCGTCCAAACGTCAATTTCGGGCAAAGCACGTACTTCACGAATGGCCGCCGTGCCCGGTTCAAAGACCTTCCCCTCACGAACGGTAATCTTCAGTTCGGGGTCGAAAGCCGTAAAGAAACCCGCCACCATATCCTGGAAGCCATTGAATACGGAAAGAGTACACACCAACGCCAGCGTAGCCAATGCTACCCCGCACACCGAAATGCCGGAAATAATATTGATAGCATTGTGCTTCTTCTTGGAGAAGAGGTAGCGGCGGGCTATGTAGAAGGGAAGGTTCACTTCAGCAACTCATCTATTTTTTCAAGATAATCCAGCGAATCATCCACGAAGAACTTCAGTTCGGGAATGATGCGGAGCTGATGGCGCACACGGGTGCCCAACTCATAACGAATAGACTTCATGTTTTCATTGATATTCTTAATCATCTCTTCCGCTTTTTCCGAGGGGAAAATGCTGAGATAAGCACGCGCCACACTCAGGTCGGGACTGATGCGCACTGCACTGACTGACACCAATATGCCCGGCATGGATTTAGTCTGCAATAAGAAGATTTCGCTCAACTCCTTTTGAAGTAAACGACATATTTTGTTCTGTCTGGTAGTTTCCATTACTATACTATTTCTTTAATTTAGAGACAAAGTTACTGAAATATCTCGGTTAGCTGATAATTTATACTTTTTTTAGCACGATTATCGAGACAATCAATTTATAATAAAATTATCTTTGCAACGACACTAATCAAAAAAAACATGAAAAGACCTGTCTTCACACTACTATTTCTGTTTTCCTTGCTTCTTAGCAGTTACGCTAACCAAGACAGTAAACAAGATAGCCTATGGAAAGTTGCAAATCAGCATATGAAAGAGCAACAATATGAAAAAGCCGCCAATCTATATAAAGAATTAGGAGAGAATATTGATACTGATTACAAGGAAATCAACTCCCACAAAGTAAAGGATTTACGGGAGACATACTCCATTGACGAATTGCAATTGGCTAACAACCAACAGCAGAATCATTTATTATTATTAGCCCTTATCATATTACCTTGCCTTATCATTGTTGCCGGCGTCTGTTTCCTCTATCTGAAAAGACAGGCAAAGAAGTTGATGCTCTCGAAGCGAAAGCTACAAAAAGCGGAGAAAGCTGTGGAAAATTCAATACGCAACAAGAGCCTGTTCATATCAAATATGAGCCACGAAATACGGACTCCGCTAAATGCCTTGTCAGGCTTTTCCGATGTGCTGACCACTCCGGGCATTGATGAGGAAACCCGAAAACAATGCAATGACATTATCCAACTGAACTCACGCCTGTTATTGAATTTGGTGAACGATGTGGTAGATATCTCCTGCCTTGACATAACGAATATGAAATTCAACCTCAAACAATGTGATGCGGTAGACCTGTGCGAAGGCATCATTCAGACCCTGGAAGGCATCAAGCAGACACAGGCTGAAATATTCTTCAAAACAGAACTTCCCTGTTTAGAAATCGAGACTGACACACTTCGGTTACACCAAGTGTTAATCAATATATTAGTCAACGCTACCAAATTTACAAAAGAAGGAAGCATCACCCTGCAACTGGAACAGAACGAAGAAGGCATGGCACAATTCTCCATCACCGATACCGGCTGCGGCATCCCACTGGAAAAGCAGAGCAGAATATTCGAACGTTTCGAAAGAGTAAACGAGCAATCTCAGGGAACCGGGCTGGGACTGGCTATCTGCCATCTCATCATCAGTCGCCTTGGTGGAAACATCTGGATAGACCCGCAATACACCGATGGCTCACGTTTCGTTTTCACTCACCCGTTAAAGCAGGAGGGCAAAGCATGAAAAAAACAACATTTATCCTTTTGTTTGTAGTGGGAATACTTTTCCAGATAAAGGCAGAATCACCGACTTCGGTAAGCAAACAATTTCGTGACAGTATCTTCCAAAGCATTAACTCTGAAACAAATGATACTCTCCGTTCTAAGATATTGAGAGGAGTATTCCAGCAATATATAGGCCAAGAGACAGCTTTAGAATATCTGGATTCAGCTCTTGCACTTTCCAAACGAAAAGGAATGCATGAAGAGGAATTATACACCCTCTTTGACTACTGCCGTCACTATGAATACCGGGGCGAGACTCCCAAAATGGAACGGCATTTCCTGAAATTGAAAGAAGCCGCCTATCAGTATAAAAATTATTCACTCTATTATACAATCTGGTTAGCCATACTCCAAATCAGATGTGCCCAAGGAGATACGGAATACGCCATCATGCAAGCTAAAGAAATGCAGAAAGAGGCCAACCGAATCAAGTATAAAAGCGGAACATTCGTTTCGCTTATTGCTCTGGCACAAGCACAAGACTTCGCAGAACAATATGATGAAGCGGTAGCAAACTATAAACAAGCCTTGGTAGTAAATCCAAATGCTAACAATTATTCTCTTTTGTTGATACATCAGAACTTAGGGGGAATATACTTGGAGCAGAAGAAGTATACAGAGGCTCTCAGTGAATTGGAACAGCAACAAGAGGTACTGAATAAAATGCTGAAAGAAGACCCACAATCTATAAACACATTAAAAAGCATTTTCCTGGAAACTGAGATATCTTTTGGCAGAGTTTATGCAAAAATCGAAGACAAAAACAACCTAAAGTTGCACCTGACAAAGGCCGAAAAGTTTTATGATAAAGAAAGTTTTTTTAGTTACTATATTGATTATCATGCATTATGGGGAGTGTACTACAAACTCATAAAAGACTGGAACAAATGTTTCCACGAGTTTAATCTGGCCATATCTGCTTGCCGCGGAGCAGAACCTTTTCATGAGAACAGTATTCTCAAAATGAAAGCAGAGGCTATGTTGGAAGCCGGACAATATGAGGAAGCAGCCGGTATTTATAAAACAGCAGTCTTAAAAGGAGATTCTCTCAACCAAGACATGTTGCAGCGACATGAAGAAGTATACCAGGCTAACTACAAAATCCAGAAAGCATTATTAGACAAGGAACTGATGACCAAGCAATACCGTTGGATATACGTCGGAGCATCCGCCATCATACTTATCCTGATGCTTCTTGCCATCATACGCGCCCTCCGCATTCACCGGCAATTACGCCGTTCGGAAGAAGAAACCCGGCAAGCATTAGAAACGATAGAGGCAGCGGATAAAATGAAAGAATATTTCCTGCAAAACATCACCTACGAAATCCGCATACCATTGAACACTGTCGTAGGCTTTTCCGAACTGTTGTCTGCCGAGAATGACCTTTCTGAGGAAGAAATACAGGAATATTCGGTTGCCATAAAGAATAATTCAGAAAAGTTATTGGCTCTGATAAACAACATCCTCGATTTGTCACGCCTTGAAGCTGGAATGATGCGGTTTAACGTGCAGGAATGCGATGCCACAGAGCTTTGCCGGGAGGTGAAGATGATGGTGAATATGCAGACTACGATGGTGAACCCGCACTTTCATACAGAACTGGAAACACTGACCATACATGCAGATAGCAGATGGTTCATGAAGCTACTTTCATCCCTGCTGACTGTTCCAAGATTATATGACGGGGAAATCTGCCAGGTGGAATATAGCCTGACCAGAGAAGGGCAATGTCTTAGAATCACAGTAAAGGGAAGTCCTCTCTACCAGGTATGGGAAGACGAACAGGAGCAACGAATCCTGCACGATATCAACAGGCTTTATCTGGAAGCGTTTAAAGGAAGTTATCAGGTTTCGGAGGAAGAAGAAAAAGTGGTTACGATTACTTACCCTCTGGGTTAGAGGTTATTTTTTACGAATAATCGTCAGCCCGTCACGCAAAGGAAGAATCACCTTTTCCACCCGTGAATCTTGTGCAATAAGATCATTAAAGGCCTTAATGCCTATGGTCTGCAAATCAGTGCGATGCGGTTGTTCTTCGAGAACATGGCCGTCCCACAAAGTATTATCAGCAATGATATAACCACCATCAGAGAGACGTGGCAATACCATCTCATAATATTCTATATACTTACGCTTATCACCGTCAACAAAGGCAAGATCAAAAGTGACGTCAAGTTGCGGAATCATCTCCAGTGCATCACCTATATAGAATTTAATTTTGTCTGCATAAGCGGAATTCTCCAACCAGGGACGGGTGAAGTCTTCCTGTTCATCATTGATTTCGAATGTATACAACATCCCGTCTTCCGCCAGTCCTTCTGCCATGCAAAGGGCGGAATAACCGCTGTAAGTGCCTATCTCCAAAATACGACGGGGACGTATCATTTTAACGAACATCTTCAGCATACGCCCTTGCAAATGTCCCGACGCCATGCGCGGATACAGCAACTTAATATGCGTATCCCGATAAAGGGCTTTCAGATATTCACCCTCATCATCAATATGCTGCAAAATATATTCGTCTATGGTCATAAGAATTGAAAATTGAAAATTGAAAATTGAAAATTGAAAATTACTTTGCAACATAACCGCGCAGCCTAATTGTCAATTTTCAATTATCAATTGCTAATCGATTAAAGGTATCTGTTTTTATTCGGCAATACACTTTCTTCGGAATACTTCAAAGCATCCCCTACGACGTTTATTTCGAGGAATGAAGTATGCGTTCCGGCTTTACCACTACTCAGATAGCCTACCATATCGGTTTCAGACAGACGGCCTTCTTTCAACAGACGGCGCAAAGCAGCGAAGTAGTATTCCTGTCCGTTGGCAAGCTCTGGCATGTAGATAGCTTCCACACCATAAGAAAGAGCCAGGTGGCGCATTGTTTTTTCCTTATAACAAATGGCGAGCACCGGATATTTACCACGGAAAGCGGCAAGGTTGCGTGCAGTGCGTCCGCTGTAACTGTCGGTAATGATGGCGCGTATCTTCAATTTTGAAGTAGCTTTTACAGCTTGTTTTGCCAGGAAGGCGGTCACATCATTACTGTTTTCATCCAGCGGAATGCGGATGTCATTATCAGCCAGTTTATCTTTTTCTGCCTGTGCGGCAACTTTCGTCATCGTTTTCACGGCATCCAACGGATATTTACCGTAAGCCGTTTCACCGCTCAACATCAAAGCATCCGTACGATAATAGATTGCATTGGCGATATCCGTTACTTCTGCACGGGTAGGACGCGGATTTGTAATCATTGTATGGAGCATCTGGGTAGCTACGATTACCGGTTTCTTAGCCAGAATGCACTTGCGGATAAGCAAACGCTGGATACCGGGGATACGTTCCTGCGGCACTTCAATGCCCAAGTCACCACGAGCCACCATCACACCGTCGGCCACTTCCAGAATTTCATCGATGTTATCCACACCTTCCTGATTTTCAATCTTGGCAATGATGCGGATGTCACTGTTGTGGGCATCCAGAATTTCCTGTATATCCAGAACATCCTGTTTATTACGTACAAAAGAATGAGCTATGAAATCGATGTCTTTCTCAATAGCATAAAGAATGTTATTGCGGTCTTTCTCCGTCAGTGAAGGAAGGTTGATACGTACACCGGGTACATTGACGCTCTTACGACTTCCCAGCGTAGCTTCATTCTGCACCTCACATACCAGATATTCGGGAGTCTTATCAACAACTATCATTTCCAGATCACCATCGTCGATAAGTATATGAACTCCAATCGATACATCATGCACAAAATTAGGATAAGAAACAGAAATGCATTCGCGGGTAGTGGAAAGATCAGGATTGCCCACCACTTTCACCCGGTCTCCTATCTTATAAGATATGGGGTCATCACTGATAGTGGTGCGAACTTCCGGACCTTTGGTATCCATCAGGATAGCGATGCGGTTGGACACCGCACGAACATTAGTAATCAACTTCTCAAGTCCATCATATCCAAGATGCGCCGTGTTCATACGCACCACGTTCATACCGGCTTCAAACAAGCCTTTTATAAAATCAACCTCACAACGTTTATCTGAAATAGTTGCAACGATTTTCGTCTGTTTCAATAACATAAGCTCAATTTAATTATGAATTTTGAATAATGAATTGTCAGCGCAATGATGCTGCACAGTCATTCATCACTTATAATTTATCATTTATCATTAGTCAACGCTTCGAGCGCCAGGCGGTAGGAATTTAGTCCGAAACCGCAAATCACACCTTTACAGGCGCAGGCAATCATAGACACATGGCGGAAAGCCTCGCGGGCATGCACGTTGGATATATGCACCTCGATAACCGGAGAAGTAACCGAACGGATGGCATCCTGCAAAGCGATGGAGGTATGGGTGTAAGCACCTGCGTTCAGAATGATTCCATCTACTTCAAAACCGGTTTGCTGAATTTTGTCTATCAGCTCTCCCTCAATGTTTGACTGAAAATAGTCTATCTGCACATCGGCATACTTCTTGCGGAGTTCGGCAAGGTAATCCTCAAAAGTAACACTGCCGTAAATGGAAGGTTCACGCTTACCCAGTAGATTGATATTCGGGCCGTTAATTATTTGTATCCTCATAACACAATTTTTTATACCTTTGTCCCGGAAGTATCAGCTTCGTATCTGACACGAAACGAATACCGCCTGTTTTTGCGGTGCAAAGGTAGAAAAAAGAAATGAAATTAGACGAAAAAACAAGAAATAAGGAGAAGGAAGCACTGATAATCAGAAAGTACCGGCAATATCTGAAGCTGGAAAAAGCCCTTTCTGCCAATACACTCGACGCTTACCTGACGGACCTTGGCAAACTGCTGCGTTTTCTTGACGCAGAGAAGATCAGTATGCTCGAAGTCAGCCTGGACGACCTGCAACGTTTTGCTGCCGGATTACATGACATCGGCATCCATCCCCGTTCGCAGGCACGCATCATTTCAGGGATAAAATCGTTCCTCCACTTCCTTGTCATAGCGGATTATCGGGAAGACGACCCCAGTGAATTGCTTGAAGGTCCCAAAATAGGTTTCAAAATACCGGAAGTGCTCACCGTAGAAGAGATAGATACCATCATCTCCACCGTAGACCTGAGCAAGAAAGAAGGGCAACGCAACCGGGCCATCCTGGAAACCCTGTACAGTTGCGGGTTACGCGTATCGGAGCTGTGCAGTCTGAAACTATCCGAGCTCTACTTTGACGAAGGTTTTATCAAAGTAGAAGGAAAGGGCAGCAAACAACGCCTGGTCCCCATCTCCCCCCGTGCCATCAAAGAAATCAAGAACTGGCTGATAGACCGCAACCTCGGAAAAATAAAGAAAGGATTTGAAGATTATGTCTTCCTTGCCCGATGGGGAACCAGCATCTCCCGCATCATGGTTTTCCACCTGATTAAGGAGTTGGCGGAAAAGGCCGGCATCACCAAAAATATCAGTCCCCATACCTTCCGTCATTCCTTCGCCACGCACCTGCTCGAAGGTGGCGCCAACCTACGTGCCATCCAATGTATGCTGGGTCATGAGTCCATTGCAACCACGGAAATTTATACGCATATCGACCGCAAGATGTTGCGCAGTGAAATCATTGAGCACCATCCCCGGAACATTAAGTTCCGAAAAGAACGAGGATTTCATTAAATTATAATAAAATTAGCCATCCATTTCATAATCTGACAAGAGATTTAATATCTTTGTGAGCCCATTACCTTAGTGGTAATGGGCACTGAGAGAAACCAATAGACTAATTTCAATTACAAACAATTAATTTATACCTAAGATGACTAAGAAATTGTATCTGCCTTTGTTAATGGCACTGGTTGTTGCTCTTTCATCATGTAGCAGCAAGATGGGTGAGTTATCCTCTGATTACTTCACCGTTACTCCACAGGTTCTTGAAGCCGTAGGCGGCAAAGTACCGGCCACAATCAACGGAAAATTCCCCGAAAAGTATTTCAACAAGAAAGCTGTAGTAGAAGTGACTCCGGTTCTGAAATGGAACGGTGGAGAAGCTAAAGGACAGCCTGCAGTATTCCAGGGAGAAAAAGTAGAAGGTAACGACCAGACTATCTCTTACAAGATGGGCGGCAACTACACCATGAAGACTTCTTTCGACTATGTTCCTGAGATGGCAAAATCTGAACTGTATCTGGAGTTTAAAGCCACTATCGGTAGCAAAACAGTTACTATTCCTGCTGTGAAGGTAGCTGACGGTGTGATTTCCACCTCTGAATTTGTTGAGCAAACGTTGAGCAGCGCCAACCCCGCTAACGGTGACGACGCTTTCCAACGCATCATCAAAGAGAAACACGATGCTAACATCATGTTCTTGATCCAGCAAGCTAACGTTCGCGCCAGCGAATTGAAGACCGCTAAGGAATTCAACGAAGAAGTAAAGAACGTAGACGGTGCCGTAAACAAGAAGATCAGCAACATCGAAGTTTCTGCCTACGCATCTCCCGATGGTGGTGTAAGCCTGAACACTAAACTGGCTGAAAACCGCCAGGACAACACTGCAAAGGTTATCAACCAAAACCTGAAGAAAGCAAAAGTAGACGCAGCTATCGATACTAAATACACTGCTCAGGACTGGGAAGGTTTCCAGGAACTGGTATCTAAATCAAATATCCAGGACAAGGAACTGATTCTTCGCGTTCTGTCTATGTACTCTGATCCTGAACAAAGAGAACAGGAAATCAAAAACATCTCTTCTGTTTACAAAACACTGGCTGACGAAGTATTGCCGCAATTGCGTCGTTCTCGTTTGACTTTGAACTACGAAATCATCGGTAAGTCTGACGAAGAAATCACTAACTTGGCAAACTCTGATGCTAAGCAACTGAATATTGAAGAATTGCTGTATGCTGCAACGCTGACTAACGACCCGGCTAAACAAGAAGCTATCTATATGAAAGCTACTCAGATTTACCCGAACGACTACCGTGCATACAACAACTTAGGTAAATTGGCTTATCAGGCTGGTAACCTTGACAAAGCTGAAAGCTACTTCAAGAAAGCCGCTTCTCTGAACAACGCCGCTGAAGTTAACATGAACTTGGGTCTGATTGCTCTGAACAAGGGTGACAAGGCAGCTGCTGAATCTTATCTGAGCAAAGCTTCCGGTGCTAAAGAACTGAACGAAGCTCTGGGTAACCTGTACATTGCTCAAGGTCAGTATGACAAGGCTGTAAACGCATTCGGCAGCACAAAAACCAACAGTGCAGCTTTGGCACAAATCCTGGCTAAGGACTACAACAAAGCTAAGAGCACATTGGCAAGTGTAGAAAAACCGGACGCTTATACTGAATATCTGATGGCTGTATTGGGTGCAAGAACTAACAATGCTTCTATGGTAACCAGCAGTTTGAAGAGCGCTGTAGCAAAAGATCCGTCATTGGCTAAGAAAGCTGCTTCTGACTTGGAATTTGCTAAGTACTTCACTAATTCAGATTTCATGAGCATCATCCAGTAAGAATTCTCACTAATTTAATTAGTGTTTTCATAATAATAAGATTTAATTATAAGACAACTATGGGATGCCCGACATTGAGAAATGTCGGGCATTTCTTTTTTATTATCCGCAAAAGCCGTACTTTCGCAAAAAAGTATTAGGACAATGAAGAAAGCCTGCCTGTTATATCTTTTATTAATCGGCCTGTCTGCCTGTGGCGGAAAGAAGACTGATGCCGTCAGCCTCAACGGCGAAATCAAGGGATTGGGGAGTGATACTCTATATTTATATGGTGCGGACAGAATGTACGACCGCATGGACACACTGATAGTTGAAAAGGATAAATTCTCCGCCACACTTACTGTGGACACACTGGTATCCACCATCCTGCTATTCAGCGACGGCACGGAATATCCGCTTTACCTGAATAAAGGAGATAAAATACAGATAAAAGGCTCTAACGCAGAATTATCCGCATTACAGATAAACGGCAATGTGCCTAATACGGAATTGACCACTTTCAATCAGGAACTGAAGGGATTGGGCACGCCATCCGTAAAGGCTTTGGAAGAAAAAGCCGAGAATTTCATTAAGAATCATCCCTCTTCATTAGCCAGCATCTACTTATTGGATAAATACTTTGTTCAGGCTTTGCAACCGGACATAGAACGCATCAAAATGTTGGCAGACGGCATGACCGGAGAGTTGAAAGACCGCCCGTATATGCAGGCGCTGTTAAGCCGGATCGATGAAGATGAAAAGGTAGCCGTCGGAAAAACGGCACCTTACTTCCGCCTGCGCAATGTGGAGGGCAAAGAAATAACCCGTTCCACTCTGAAAGACCAATACCTGTTAATACAGTTTTGGGCTTCGTGGGACACCATCAGCCGGGAACAGAACGCTATGTTCCGCCGCATTTATAAAAAGGAACAGAAAAATAAAGACTTCACACTGATTGGCGTATCACTTGATTTAGATAAAGACAAGTGGAAAGAAACCATCAAAACCGATACACTGAAATGGGAGCAAACCTGTGACTTTGCCGGCTGGAACGGAGAAGTTGTCAAGCAATTCGCCATACAAAAGCTTCCTGCCAACCTGCTTCTCAGCCCTACCGGAAAGATAGAAGGAAAAGACCTGGACGAAAAGGCAATTGAAAAGAAAGTGAAAGAAATACAGGAAGAAAAAGAAAAGAAAGAAGCGGCAAAGAAAAAGAACAAACGATAAGGTCCCCGCTAATCATCAATAATTAATAATTAAAATAAGACACGTGCTAATCAAAGTTTTCGGAGCGGCTGTACAAGGCATTGATGCAACCCTCATCACAATTGAAGTAAACAGTTCGAGAGGTTGCATGCTCTATCTTGTCGGACTGCCGGACTCCGCTGTCAAGGAGAGCCATCAGCGTATCATCTCCGCATTGCAGGTAAACGGTTACCGGATACCGACCAGTAACATTGTCATCAACATGGCACCTGCCGATATCCGGAAAGAAGGTTCCGCTTATGATTTACCTCTTGCCATCGGTATGCTTGCTGCCGGAGAAGTTATCCAATCGGAGAAATTAAACCGCTACCTGATGATGGGTGAGTTGAGTCTGGACGGAAGTCTGCAACCCATTAAAGGCGCTCTTCCCATAGCTATCAAAGCCCGGGAGTTAGGATTCGAGGGAATTATTGTGCCCTGTCAGAATGCTCGTGAAGCGGCAGTAGTCAATAATATCAAGGTATATGGAGTTGAAAATATTAAGGAGGTAATTGAGTTCTTCAATGGTAAACAGGAACTTATCCCTACCATTGTAAACACCCGCGAAGAGTTTTATGCCCGGCAAAGCAGCTTTGACCTGGACTTCTCCGATGTAAAGGGACAGGAAAACGTGAAACGTGCACTGGAAGTTGCCTCGGCCGGCGGACACAATATCATTCTCATCGGTGCCCCGGGCAGCGGAAAGTCTATGCTTGCCAAACGTCTCCCTTCTATCCTTCCCCCCTTGTCTTTAGGAGAAAGCCTTGAAACCACTAAGATACATTCCGTTGCGGGAAAGCTGCAAGAGAATGCAGGACTTATCTCAAAACGTCCGTTCCGCGATCCGCACCATACCATTTCAACGGTGGCTATGACGGGTGGAGGCAGTTATCCGCAACCGGGAGAAATCAGTCTTGCCCACAACGGAATCCTGTTTCTGGACGAATTGCCGGAATTTAATCGAAGTGTATTGGAAGTACTCCGCCAACCGTTGGAAGACCGAAAAATTACGATCTCCCGTGTGAAAAGCAATGTAGAATATCCTGCCAGTTTTATGTTGGTAGCTTCTATGAATCCATGCCCCTGCGGATATTACAACCATCCTACGAAAGCCTGCGTATGCAGTCCGGGGCAGGTACAGAAATACCTGAACCGTATATCCGGTCCCCTGCTCGACCGCATCGACCTGCAAATCGAGGTTGTGCCCGTTCCTTTTGAGAAGATGTCCGATGCACAACCGGGCGAGGCCAGCGCTGTGATACGCGAACGCGTGATACAGGCGCGACAAATCCAGGAAAACAGGTATGCAGATCTTCCCGGAATTTACTGCAATGCACAAATGACCAGTAAATTGCTCGCCCTTTATGCCCGCCCGGATGATAAAGGTCTCGCACTGCTGAAAAATGCAATGAACCGTCTCAATCTTTCTGCCCGCGCCTACGACCGTATACTGAAAGTGGCACGCACCATTGCTGACCTCGAAAACAGTGAGTTCATACAGTCTTCGCATCTCGCAGAAGCCATCGGCTACAGGAATCTGGATAGGGAAGACTGGGCAGGATAAACACAGAAAAAGAGCATAGTTCACTATTTTCTCCCTATTTTGCATCATTTTCTCCCTGCTTTCCACTCCATTCGCTTAGTTTTGCGGTAATCAAAATCTAAAATACTATGGAGGCAAAGACATTTTTCCGTTTTTTCCCTAAGCTGGTACCTATAATTAAGGACGGCATGGAGACTCTACCCTTATTCTTTACATTACATCCGATTAAGGATTGTAATATAAAGCAAATTTCCATTTATCATCACCCCACCAATATTCTGTATATCAAAATATTACAATAAACTTGTAATATATATGAAATATATTTGCAACAGGCTAAGCCTACTTTTGCAGCCGAAATAATATTCATAAATATAGAGAAAAAGAGATTATTTATAACTAAAACTTTATTTTATGCTGAATGTACAATTAAAAAGAAAGAGAACATTTACACAAAGCGTGCTCTTTGTAGTGTTCTTGCTAAGTAGTACCTTAGCATTCGCCCAAACCAAGGTGACGGGTACTGTAACAGACAAGACAGGTGAACCGCTGGCAGGCGTCAATGTATTAGAAAAAGGTACAACCAACGGGTGTATCACCGACCTTGACGGTAAATACTCTATAGAAGCGAAAAGAGGGCAAACTCTTATCTTTACTTTCATCGGCTTTACTAAAAAAGAAGTGCCAATCAATCAAAGCACTATTAATGTGGTAATGGAAGAAGACTCCCAGACTTTGGATGAAGTGGTAGTTGTGGGGTATGGCAGCATGACACGTAAAGATGTCACCAGTTCTATTACGACGGTGAAAGCAGAAGATTTGAACGTAGGTGTCTATACTAATCCGGCACAACTGTTACAAGGAAAAGTTCCAGGTTTGACTATTGCCAATACCAGTGATCCCAATGGTTCAGCCTCTATCTCTTTACGAGGCACATCTTCTTTGCGTGAAGGCGTAGCCATGGAACCATACTACGTAATTGACGGTGTTCCGGGAGTCAGTCTCTCACTTATTGCTCCCGAAGACATTGAAAGCATCGATGTTCTCCGTGACGCCAGTGCAACGGCCATTTATGGTTCAAAAGCTGCCAATGGTGTAATTATTGTCACCACTAAGAAAGGTACTAAAAATGGCAAAACCAATGTAAACTACAGCGGTTATGTAGCCATAGACAACACCTTGAAAACTCTGGATATGATGTCTGCCGGTGAACTGTTGTCATATGCCAATGCAAATAATGTCGACCTTTCCCCCTACTACGATGTAAACAACCCGGCCGACACCAATTGGCAGGATGAAGTGTTGCGTTCCGGTTTCAGCCACAATCATAATATTTCCATCAATGGTGGCAATGAAAAGACTACCTATAGTGCATCTCTCAACTATATTGATCGGGAAGGTGTTGTAAGGGGCACCTCAATGGATCGTATCACAGCCCGTTCTTTCTTACAAACCAAGACGTTGAAAGATCACCTAGATCTATCTTTCAGTGTCAATGCAAGTATTACCAACAAGCAGACAGCATCCACCGAAAACCAGGGACGCAGTGTGCTGGATGCCATGTATTACTATAACCCACTGGTTCCCGTAAAGAATGAAGATGGTTCCTGGTACGCCAACACAAGTATCTCACAAAGTTATAATCCATTGTCAATGGTCTATGAAGACCAATATAAAACGAAAGAGAAAATGTTGCAGGGTATTGCCAAAGCAACCCTCCACATCATTGACGGGCTGGACTGGAATCTGAATCTTTCTTATCAGAACGAACAGTATATCTATAGCAATTATAATACTACACAGTCTCAATTGCCCAACATATCTTCCCGCCACGGACAGGCTTCACGGAGCACAAAGGAAAACATCAAGAAACAGATGGAAACCTACATCAATTACAATCACGTCTTTGCCGATAAACACAAATTAGGTCTGATGGCCGGTTATTCTTGGGAACAGAATGATGATAACGATGGATTCGGTCTGACCGCATACAACTTCTATGACGATTACCTGAAGTATTACAATATGGGATTAGCCAACAATATGGATATCGACGGCATCAACAGCGACCACATACTTTCTACTCTGCGTATGATTTCATTCTATGGCCGCGTGAACTACAGCTATAACAGCAAATACCTGTTCCAAGCCACCATACGCCGCGATGGTTCTTCCGCATTCGGTAAGAATAACCGCTGGGGTACATTCCCTTCCGTATCACTGGCATGGCGCATCACAGAAGAAGATTTCATGAAGAATCAAAAAATATTTGATGATTTGAAGTTCCGCATAGGTTATGGTGTGAGCGGTAACTCGTTGGGATTTGATGCCTACACCGCACAACAGACTTACGGTGCATCGGGATGGTTCACTTATGTGGATCCCATCACAGGTTCATCCTCCAGCTACCGTACACTGGCCGCCACAAAAAATGCCAATCCAGACCTGAAATGGGAACGCACAGGTATGTTTAATGTCGGCATTGACTTCGGATTCTTCAACAACCGACTGACCGGTACTATCGAATACTACGACAAGCGCACGAAAGACTTGATTTATGATTATACAGTCTCTACCAACCGCTATCCCTACGGCACAATGATTGCTAATGTCGGAGAAATCAGTAATAAGGGTATTGAACTGACAATCAACGCTACCCCTGTAGTAACAAGAAATTTCACTTGGAGTACTACTTTGAACATCTCGCATAACAAGAATAATGTAGAGTCATTATCCAACGATACTTACTCGGTAGATTATCGTGATTACGGTAACCCCGATTTGGGAGGTTATGCCACCACCAATGTGCAACGCCTGATGCCAGGCAGTCCTGTAGGTCAGTTCTACGTTTGGGAATGGGCAGGTTATAACGAGGAAGGCGGTTCCATTTTCAATGACTATGACGAAAACGGCAATCTGATAGGTACCACTGACGCACCTAATGACGGAGATCGCCGCAAAGCCGGTTCAGCGCAACCTAAGGTTACTTTCGGATGGAACAATACTTTCAATTATAAGAATTGGTCGTTGACCGCCTTTTTCCAAGGCATTACAGGAAACAAGATATTTAATGCTACACGTGCCTTCTACAACAACGTAACCTTGCTCAATACAGGTAAAAATGTTCTTAGTGAAGTAGCCACTATGCAAAAGGCTACCGATACCCGTGCACAAGCTCCATCCGACCGTTATATTGAGAATGGTTCCTATTTCCGTATGGCTTCACTCTCACTGGGATACGACTTTGGCAAGTTAGGTGACTGGGTGAACAGTTTAAAAGTTTATGCAACTTGCAACAACGTATTTACATTGACCGGTTATAAAGGAGTTGACCCTGAAATCAACCTGGGTGGTTTGCAGCCTGGTATTGATTGGCGTAATACAACCTATCCCCGTACCCGTACTTTTATGTTTGGTGTGAACATTAACTTCTAACCCTTTAAAAGAAGATATAAATATGAAAACAAGATATATTTTTTCCGGTGCCCTACTGACACTTGCAACCGTCAGTTGCACCGATTTGGATGTGGATATCAAGTCTGTTTATACAGAATATCCTGCCGATTCGGAGATTGCTATAGAAGCCAGAATCAGTAATGCCTATTTCGCATTCCGTGATGCTCTTGGCCGCCGCTACGATGAAGGTATTTCATGTAATTCTGATGAATATACAGCAGTCAGTTTCGGTGGAGACTACTTAAATGACCGTGACATGGCTAACTTCTCGCTTCACAGTGTAGACCAGGATGCATGTAAAAACCAGTTAAATGTATATAGCGATATTCAAGGAGGCATTACTAAATGTAACCAGATCCTCATGGATTTAGGTGATGATAATGTATCTGTTTCAGCTCCTGTACGTGCAGCACGCGCTTTCTACACTTTTCTGTTAATGGATAACTGGGGTGATACTCCCATTATCGACTACCATCTATTAGGAGCAGACGGAGTTGTTGAACGTTCTCCACGTGCTGACGTAGCCCGTTGGATTGAATCCGAGTTATTGGCTGTACGTAATAACTGTCCGACAGAAGTTTCCACTTCTACCTATGGCACACCTACTCGTTGGATGGTAGACGCTCTTCTTGCCAAACTATACATCAACTGGAATGTCTATACGCAAGATGTCACCAGCGCCAGCTGGTCATCCACTGCTGCCAATGAGAAACTGAATGATTGTGTTGCAGCGTGTGATGATGTAATAAAATCCGGTTTGTTTGATTTGAGCGATGATTATAAGAGGAAGTTCATGTACGATAATGGCCCCCACATCAAAGATTTCATCTATGCAATGCCATTCGATGCCATTACCCAGCCAGGTATGACGTATGCTCGTTTCCGCACTTGGCGTCAAGGACAAAAGAACAACGGTTTTTACTCTGTCCCATTGGCTTCTTCCGTAGGCGGCAACATGGCTCTAACTCCGGAATTTGCAGAATTGTTCTGTCTGCCGGGTGACCGCCGTAATGACGTGATTGCCGGTGACGCAAATACAGAGACATTCGATGTTTATCAATATGATGCCACAACCGGTGAAAAGACAAATATACGCAACACTTACCAAGGCACTCCTGTCGTCTTCACCAAAAAAATCACGATTATTGCAGAATATGGAGCAGACCTTAACACTGGTAAAGATTTAAACGGATGGGTACAAGGATATAAATCCATCAAATTCTTCCCTAACGTAGAAGAAGTGAATGCCCATAGTCGTAATCAGAGCAACGACATACCTATCTTCCGTTACGCGGACATCCTGCTGATGAAGTGCGAAGCCATCGTTCGTGGCGCATCTGCCACCAATGGAGATACTCCTCAGAGTCTGTTCAATCAGATTCGTTCATATGTAAACGCACCCACTATTTCTGCGGCACCGTCCCTGCAGGATATTTTGGATGAGCGTGGTCGTGAGTTCTTAGATGAACACTGGCGTCGTAATGACTTAATTCGTTTCGGCGATTTTGAACGCGAATGGGGATTCAAGCATCTGAATCCAAACGCCAATGCTTTGACCAATCGCTTATTACCCTTAAGCCGCGACGTATTGAATGTCAATACCAACTGGGAACAAAATAACGGGTACTAAGTAATTGTTTTCTTTTAGAGTTTCTAAAGCCCAAAGCCCCGCATTGCAACCGGTACACCCAAATCAGCCGGTTGCAGTGCCCGGCTTTTACCATTAAAAAACAACAGCCAATGAAAAGCAAATTGCTCGCACTATCTGTCCTGTCACTGTTCGCTGCAAACATCTTTGCACAGGACACCGGACTTACTGATTACGTTGATCCACGCATCGGTTCCGAAGGACTGGGGCGCGTCTTCATCGGCCCTTCCTGCCCCTATGGAATGGTGAAGCCCTCACCCGATTGCACCCCACGCCCCAACAGCGGCTGGTTGCCCATGCCCGAACAAGTAGACGGTTTCTCCCAGATACACGTTAGCGGAACCGGCGGCGGACCTAAGTACGGCAACATCCTTGTGATGCCTTTCGGCGATGGTATGGACCGAATAAAACATATCGACCACCGCAAGGACGAAACCATCAAATTAGGATATTACTCCACCCGGTTCCACTCTTCCGGCATCCGTACCGAAATAACCACTGCATCCCGTGCCTCCTTCTACCGCTTCACCTATCCCGCAGACTCCCTGAAGTCATTGGCTATTGATGCCGGATTCTTCCTGGGAGAAAGCCCCGTACCCGATGCACGCGAAGCGCAACAATTCGTCGGTTCCGAAGTACAAATCATCTCCGACCATGAAGTCACCGGCTATACCCGTATCCGTGGCGGTTGGAACAACGGGCGTGCCTATACCGTATACTTCTATGCGGAAACAGACCAGCCTTTCGAGCATACCGCTACCTGGAAAGCGGATAAAATCACAGATGGGAAATCACAGTACGACTCGCACCAGAAAACCGGAGCCTTACTGCGTTTCGCTTCTTCCGCCGACGTAGTGCAACTGAAAGTGGGCATTTCATTCCTCAGCTCCCAGAAAGCACGCCGGAATGCACACTCCGATATTCCCCATTGGTCATTCGAGACTGTGCACCGACAACTCTTAAGCCAGTGGGAAGACCTCTTGCGCAGAATTGAAATATCTCCCCGCACACCCGAAGCACAGAAACGCATGTTCTACACCGGCCTCTACCACACCATGATTATGCCCGTAGACCGTAGCGGTGAGAATCCGCTTTGGGCAGATGATGAACCTTATTATGATGACTTCTACGCCATCTGGGACACCTACCGCACCTCTTCCCCCCTGATCACACTGATAGACCCGAAACGCGAAACCGACATCGTCCGTTCGCTCATCAACATCTACAAGCGCGACGGCTACATGCCCGATGCCCGCAGCGGTAATTGCAACGGGCGTACACAAGGCGGTTCCAACGCAGAAATAGTAATTGCCGATGCTTTCGTAAAAGGTCTGGAAGGCATAGATTACGAACTCGGCCTGCAAGCCATGCTGAAAGATGCGACCGTTGACCCCGGCGACCGCCATGAAGCGGAAGGCCGTGGCGGGCTAACCTCTTATCTGCAACTCGGCTATATCCCCTACGGCATCCCGCGCGCCGGAAACCGTACCGTCGAGTATTCCTACTGCGACTATGCCATCGCTCTCGTAGCCAAAGGTTTAGGCAAGGAAGACCTGTACCGCCATTATCTGAAACAATCCGGAAATTGGAAGAACCTGTGGCGTGCAGACTATGAACATGCCGGAGCAAAAGGCTTCATCCTGCCCCGTGATGAAAAAGGGAACTGGCTGGACGAAATCACCTTTGGTAAATCCAATATACAGAAACCGACCTTCACCTATACCCCCGTCACCTTCGAAGGCCCGTGGTACACTCCCTGGTGGGATATGTTCTTCTACGAGGCTTCTTCCTGGGAATACTCACTGAGCATTCCGCACGACGTTCCGGGACTGATAGAAGCGTGCGGAGGCGCAGAGAAGTTCGAAGAACGCCTGGACATCTTCTTCGACCAGGGCTTTTTCAATGTGAACAACGAACCATCTTTCCTCTCTCCCTGCCTGTATCACTGGATAGGAAAACCGCACCGGAGCAGCGACCGTATCCGTGAAATCATCGGTAAAAACTACAATGACGGACCTGTCGGACTACCCGGCAACGACGATTCGGGAGCAATGTCCTCCTGGCTCGCTTTCCACATGATCGGGCTTTACCCGAATGCCGGACAGGATTATTACCTCATCAACACACCTTTGCTGGAAGCAACCACTTTCAGGCTGGATAACGGGAAGACATTCCGGGTGTCCGCCCAGGGGCTTTCGGAAAAAAACAGGTACATACAATCCATATCACTGAATGGAAAAGATTATCCCTACTCTGCCATACGCCACAAAGATATTATAGCCGGTGGTGAACTGATATTGAAAATGGGAAAGAAACCGGGTGAATGGGGTAAGCAACTATTGTCGAACGAAGAAAACAAAAAGTAATGAAGAAGTATATAATTCTATCCATCGTACTATGCCTGGGATTCACAGGAAACCTATTGGCACAAAGCATCGTTCCCGATACGCTCCTGTTTGTATTCAAGCTGCACGGGCAGACGCGGAAGTATGAGATGTCCTTCCGCGAGAAGCAGGATTCCCTCTACCTGTATTGGGGAATAGAACGTAATCTGAAATGGCAGTCGGGCAGCTACGCCATGAGTCCGGAGTCCATCAGCTGGGGCACGCGTCTCAGCTTCCTGCAACCCGAAGACGGTAAACACGTGAAACTCTCTCCGGAAGAAACCGTTTACGTCCTCTCCCGCTCGGCCTACAAGCAACTGAAAGAACAGCATTCATTCGTCTACAACCGGACGACATACTCCGTTCAGGAAAGAAATGAACAGGCTTTAGGCTATCCGCTCATTCATGTGAAAGATGCTATGGAAGGGGGTGAGATGTGGATACTGGACAATCCGAAACTTCCGCTGGTATGGAGGATGAGGGAGAATCCGTTAGGGATTAACTGGGAAGTAAGTATTCCTGAACCGTCTTCCCTATAAAAATGCTATTCATTACATAATTCCCTTATGCAAAAGGAGGTTGTGTCAAAAAACTTTCAGAATCCGTCATCCTTTCCATCCGTTCAACTGCGTGAAAGGTACTGTATATAAATATCCAGACTATCCATAGCAGATAAAGCCAATTTAGTCTTCATACGTTGTTTAGCCTTTAACACTGATCGGGGAGTTATATTAAAAAGAATTGAAATTGTTTTATTACTCAATCGGGCACGAACCAGATAACACAATTTCAATTCTCGAATATTCAATTGATAGGAAACCAAATCTTCTGACAAGCACCCGCCATAAAACATATCTATAACAGTAAACAAGTGGAACCATTCTTCCTCACTTCTCACAATACCATAAGATGGAGCCCTATGAAGCCTCAGCAACTGCCCCATCGCCAACATCAAAGAAGAAGAACAGTCCGCCAGAATCAATGTCTGCTGATAATCCCTCAGTTGCCTTGTCAGTTGTTTATTCCGATGCAACAGACAAGCATTCAGATTTTTATCATAGGTATTCATAACTGATTATAATGTCACCGGCTTCGCCTGATTGCTGACAAACACCTGCACTCCATTCTCTATATGAAACACCTGTTCCTCCTCTCCCCTGGTCAGGCAATGCAGATGAAACAACGCCCCTCTCGGCATATTGTCGTAAATCAACCACGGCTCAGTCGCAGTTTTCCGACCCAGAGAGACCCAGCCCTCCTTGCCTCTGTGATAGAACAATTCATATTCATCCCCGATGCGTATAAAATTATCATCATTACGCGGCATAAATACAAAACTGTCCACCGTTGTCAACTTTCCGTAATCCAAAATGAGTACTCCTCCCTTTTCCACAGAGCTATAAAAGGTAAGCGGATTGTCGTCATAAGATTTCTGCCATACACGCCTGATGTTATCCGGCTTTGCACCACTCACAGCCTGTGGTTCCAACTTCTTCCCATTATTGTAACAGACTAACTCCGCCACTTCCAAACCTTTTTCCTTATCCGCTTTGAGACGCATATAACGGAACTTTACAGGAAGATTCAATCTAACAATATTATGCGCAATGCGCAGGGTATCTCCTATCCTATAGCTGTATTGCACCCGCCGAAAGTCCTTCGTGTCGGAGAACTCAATACAGCATCCTGCCATGTCGTTGAGCCAATCCCGCTGCCAGAAGAACAGAGGATTCTTGCGCAATAAGCGCACAGTATCCCGTCGTGATAAATCTGCCGTATAGGGAATGTTTTTCTTCCCGTCAAAAAAGAAGGGATAATCAGTGGCAGAATACTTCTTGCCATGGTAACTCATCGGCACATAAATCACTTTTGACTCCACATGAGGGAACACCGCTTCGCCATCCTTTATCTCCGCCATATCAATACCTATCCAACCATGAGGATTGAATACTCCCAAGAAAGCATATTTGTCATAGTCTTTCTCCACAACTGACATCCGTAGCGTATCCTGATAATAATTTTCTGAAACATCCTTACGGTATAAGTCCTTAAAGAATGAAGGAATCCGTTTGTCCTCCCAAATATCTTGCAGCTTCTCCCGCTGACTGCCAAAGCATTGGCGGGAAGCCTTCCCCGACTTACGTAGATCAGAGTATACCGAGTCACGTATAGCATCCTGCTCAGTAAACCAAAAACCTACATACCGCCCGGTGGTATCCTTCACCACATTCCATGTATGCCCCTTGCGGGTTTCGGAAGAATAAACATACATATCTGTGGCGATAGGGATGCCCAAGGCACGATAGACATACAATGCGAAATCACAGGCATCTGCGCACATACCCACCCTATGCTCCATCAGGAACGAAGCCTCCAAATGTGGGAACCGGTAATCCCAGCAATAGACGAACCCTTCCTTGCGTAATGCATGTGCCACAGTATCGGTTGCCACTATCACATCACTATCCGTATAAATTGAGTCCAACAGATAAGCATACTTCTCCTCATATTTTTTTCTCCAATCATCCAACGGCTCGTTCTGTACACGGTAAGGAAGAAGCAATTCACAGAATTCATCGAAAGTAACCTCCTTATTCCAGGGACGTTTTTTCCAGGCACGGAAAGCACGTTCAATATTGTTTATCAGATATTCCGCAGTGATTACTTTCGAGTCATATACTTTCTCCATCTTCTCAAAGTTGAAACTCTTCCAGTAATCAGACTCTTCGGGAAGAGCCACCTTTTCTTCTTTATACTTCACCAAAGTCCTTTTCACCGAGTCAACCGCCTCCCCCCGGTAGGCATAGTAGTGTGGCATATTTTCTATCAAAAAACGTGCCGCAGCATACTTCTCACCATCATGCTTATAAAAATCCAACACTTTCTCCAGTTCCCCCCGGTTCTCTCCGGAAAACTGCAAAGCCTGTTCCAGCCGCTTATTGTCGGAACAAGCCGCCAGCAAACAAAGTATCAAGCCACCAATCAAAATCTTCTTCATCACTAATTACTAATCGTTAATCACCAACTTCATAATTTCTTAAACATTCTTTCCCAACGGATTCTCCCGGTTTCCGGTTCTTTAGAAAACCATGTAAACAGTCCTACTCCCAAAATAAAGTCTTCCGGTAATATCCCCCAGAAGCGTGAATCGTAAGAATCCGCATAGTTATCACCACGCATAAAGTAGTAGTTGCATTTGAAACGGTAATTATGCATCACCGTATCAGCATGTATCACAGCATCTTTCATCAGTTTCGGCATTAGTCCTGTCTCATACTCTATGCAGCGATTATAGTGGCTGAAATTCGCGGAATCTATTACCAATACCTCGCCTTGATGGGGAAGATATACACTGTCCGTCCCTTCATTCCACTGCCAGCAGTAAGTATCTCCCGGCGTGGCCACACAACGCTTACAGAAGTACAGGTCGAAACTCATCATCATTCGTTCCTCCCCCTTAGAGTAGGGAAAGTTAAATACCGTTACGTCTCCTTTTTTCATGGTACGTTTCCCCTTTTTTCGCTTCACGATGAAATACCCCGGTCGTGCATCATCTTTTATTACCTCTCTTTGCCCCGGTATTTGCAAGCTGGCTATCAGATAATCTCCCGCTGTTAGGGTGGGAGACATAGAGTAAGTAGGAACGACGCAAGAGGTAAGCCAATAAAGACGGATGAAAATATATATTTGGAAAAGACCCAAACATCCGAAAGCGCCCCAACTGATTCTCTTTAATACGTGTTTGGTATTATTTCTCATAATATGAATACTATTTATTCAAGTACTTTTTTATCCTTGCTAAAAGCAGAACAGGCTCATATCTTCCAACCCTCATAGTGTATAGATATATAACAACTATTTTCGATGTGGCAATTCATAAATCATCAATATAGGATTGTCCTCTTCTTCAACAGATTCATAAATCTGCAAATATTGTTTATCAACGTTATCCCAATTACCTTCTCTTTCTTTTCTTTCATCAATGCTTTGTTTAAAATGACTTGCCTGCCAAACTTGTGCTATATAATTGGGATGATTTAATGATAAGTAGCCAGCTGTTCCCTCTTTTAATACTGTATTGATAATAACACGATATCCGGTCAGTTTATCCGCATCTTTATCATACACAAACATGCCTTTATTAGTATCAAACAGTAAATAATCCGGATTATCCACTACATCTTCGATAGTATATAAATACTTCTTTTTATCACATAAATCCATGAATTCTAATGGAGAAAGCTTCTCGGTAAGTATACTTTTCGGTATCTGATACTCTTTAAGATCTACCCTATATTTTTCATATATCTCACCATCTTTGATACTGTAAATGGAATACTCAAATGGCCAAGTGAATGTTATATCGCCACTCACAGTCATTCTTTTTCCACTCGAAAAATTATAGCTTTCTCCTTTAGACTCTGCATCCAAAAATAATCCAGTTTCTAATTCAAGATTCTTCTTCCACTCCATAGGGTATTTGAACATTCCAAGTTTCTTTTTTCCAATGACTCCCGAGTCATAACAATAGAGAGTATCTCCTTGTATAAAAAGCTCACTATAGAAATCAGAATAAGTAGCTTCTTTTATGAATTCACCCCGATATGTGTAATACATGATCTTATAAGGTTGACTACATAGCAATGCGATACATTTCTTTAATGGATGCATGCAGATATCACTAATCTGAATGTATTCTTGAGGGCCATTACCTATATTATGGATTTTACCGACATAATGGCCTTCCAGATCAAAGATCGTTACTTTCCCCAATTTGGAATCTAAAATAAAAAGAGTATCATTACTCAAACATATTCTATTTATGTCTTGAATAAAAGAACTATCATTTGTTTCCAGCGGGACAGCAATTGCTGACTGAAAAAAAGATGTATCTATCAGTGCCAACTGGATTTGTGATGACAGCAAAATTTCTTGCCCTTCTTTTGACTTTTGCTCAATCGAACAGCAACCTGCCATACCTATAAAGGTTATGGCAAGACATGTAGTTGTAAAGATTCTATTTTTCATACGAGTTATAATCAGATATTTCTTCATAATAGCTTCCTTTAATCCTTGTATTCATAATAGAGTATAATAGGATTTGAATCCTCATTTGATTTCTCTATACTTTCCCTATTAACCAGTCCTTCTGATATATTATTCTCTTCTACAAAAGATTTCAGCTCGCTTAGATTTTCATTTGGAACATAATAATAAACTCCGGTTTCATCTGCCGATAAAAACACAGGCACCTGAAAATGGTCGGGAATCACCCGGAATAAAATATCATTTGTCATTCGGGAATAGACAGAAGTCGTCCGTCTATTCTCATCATATTGAACAAAACTACTAATTCGACTCATACAGTTAAAATATAGCATAGAATTATGCTCAAAAACGTTGGATATTTGGTAGTATTTATTTTGAGCAGACAAACGCATTAACAAAGACATCATATGCTTAATACGCACTCCAGGGTTAGAAGTCGGTATCTTTTCTTCTTCCAGGATATCTTCTTTTTGTACCAGCCGCTCACTCTCTATTGCTAAAAAAGGGAGTATTTCATTCTTTTTTATGCACATAACAGTGTCCATCAAACCTAAAACAAATAGATCCTCATTCTCCTTTATATTATAAAAGATATTACTATGCATAAATTCATCATTCCAACCTTTATTGTAAGATGCCGCATCCAGCCATTGAGCAGTTTTCTTCCCCGACTCGATATCTATTTGGTACAATAAATAATAAGTGCCCTCCTTTTTTTCATTTCTGTTGGAGGTTTGCGCTGCATATAAATATCCACCGTTATAGGTAATATAATCAATGCCGATACTCTCATCTATCTGTATGCTCTTCCTATAAGAACCTGAAACTATATCATACATATGAATCCTATTCTTAGTCATATCATATATATAAATTTCACCTGCATCAGCATTAATCGCAAAATCCCTACAACTGACATACTCGTCCGGCCCTGCACCAAGATTACCGTACTTACACACAAAGCTGCCGTCTTTCTGAAAAGCATACACTCCTTGCGCTTTACGGTCCAACAAGTATAATCTATCTTTATAAACAAGCATTTTACTTATTTCAGCCAATATGATTTCTTTATTATCCAAAGCAATAGCTGTCACTTTTCTATAAAGATCAGAATACTTAAATTCAGATGTACACGTACTATCTAAATTAGCTATAAATACTGAGCCTCTTTCTACCGCACGATTTTCATGGCATGAAGACAAGATAATCGGTAGAATACAAAGCACTATTTTTCTAATTACAGAATACATTATTTTCTTTGTCCTATTCATAATACATTAAAACGGGGTTTGCATCCTCATCGACCACTTTGTCCCAATCCATTCGGATTGGGACTATTGCAGCGTCAGACTCTTTGTTATTGCGTGTTTGGCAACCCGCAAACATCACTAAAACCAATACCCAAATTTGATATTTCATAGGAACTATATATTAAAATTCTACAAAATAAGATAATCCAAAATCATTCAAAATACTTATTGCACACATACTCAAGATAGTAAGTTGTAGCTATACTGTTTGAATTCGGAAAGAATATCTCTTTTATATGTTTATTTGTATCCATTATTGCAAAATATCTACATGGCATACCTTCTTCATCTGTAGGAAGGGGAGAGATTGCATTGTCAACACTAATATGCCAATAGTCTCCCCAAATACTTTTGATTTTAACATTACTATCTTTACTACTTTCCTTTGATGGAAGTATTAAAAGATTTCTTTTCTTTATGCTTTGAATATAATTCAATAAAGAAGCCATATCGGTGTCTATACATGATTGACACATCATTCCCGAACAACGATATAACAATATAGGAGATGCTATATCTACGCTATCACTAAGTATGTCTCCTAAATTTGAAATAATATTCCTATTAGCATAAAGTGATATCTGCAACATGAGGGCATCCTTAATAAAGGCATTATATTCAGACAAACTATCTAATATGCAAATTTTCTCCTTCAAAATCCTTCCCTGTTGAACATTCTTTATACAGATTAGAACTAGTACTACAACAAAAAGAATAATTATTTTCTTTGTCTTATTCATAATACATTAAGACGGGGTTTGTATCATCAGCCAAATTTAACAAAATAGCCTTATCACTGTCCGAGGCATTCACCATGTCATTCTGTAGTAAGTTCAGAAATTTCTCCATATCCAAAGGGTGTATGTAACCATATAATCCTCCGGCATCTCCCCAAATAGGAATAAAGCCAATGCTTTTTTCCCTTTGTGCAAATACTAAATCATTGTATAAGCTATTTGCCAGTATAAAAGACCCGTTCTCTTTGTTCAATATTACATTCATGATGTAATTACGCTCATTGAAAGAGAAAGAAAGGTAATTGCCCCATTCCACATAGTGGTGTATATTGTAAATGCCGGTTATACCCGTCTGTATGCTATTGAAGGAGAACTTTTCCCTCTTTTGCAGCTTTGACAAATCTTCGTGGGACACCAAGCGCTTGGAGTGCAGGCACAAATAAGGGGAAACACCCTTTTCTGTAATCTGCATAATTGTATCAGAAAAAATCTGATGGTATTTTATGGCTTGTCCGGCTTTATAAAAAGAAACTTCTCCTGTGAAATAAGTAGCATCCAAAAAGCCAAGATTATAATCATTCGTGGAAAGCCACTGGTGGGCTGATTGCCCCGTTTCCCGGTCAACATCTTGAATCAAGAAAGGATTTGCTATTTCCCAGTCATAGGCATCTGTATAGATTTTACCTTGCAGCATTGTTACATATCGATTGGCGGTAGATAAATTGAACTTGACAGAATGACGGAAGCACAGTGTCTTAATATCATAAAATTGCAATCGTTTAGTTTCTACATCATAAAGATATAAAAAATCGCCATCTATGCCGATAGAAGAAGGTGACCTATATTCTTCAGGTCCCTCGCCCCGTGCACCAACTGTAGATATATGCCTACCATCTTTATAAAAGGCTTGTACTTTCTTGGTGATAGCCGCATCTAGAATAAAGATCGTATCTCCTCGGGTACATAGCTGCGTAATACGTCCAATCAATGAAGCAGCATTTGTTTCTAAAGGAATATAACGAACATGAGAAAACAAATCCGATAACTTTAGGAATTTCAGTTCTTGTGCCGTATCTATGTTTACAATAAATAAACTATCACTCTTCATTACAGGAGACAGCTTTAGGCTGTCTCCCCCACTGGGTTTTCTATTGCATGATAATACCAATAGCATTATGCAAAATAAATAGATTCTATTCATTGTTAAAAGACTGAACAAGTAGACATACTAGTCATATTAGTTGTACTGTCGACTTCTCCCCTGCAAGTATAATATGTAGTTACATATCCAGGATAGCAAAAGCTCAATGCCCCTCTATTACAATCTTTTGTTTCCCATTTCGAAACAATATGCTCCCGACCACACGATTGGCAATGTCCTGTTTGACAATAAACATCCGTTGTTATTGTAGTACAATTCCATGATATTCCTCCCGAACCACCTTCGCCACTTCCACCTTCACCCGGTTTACCTTCACCCGAACCACCTTCACCAATTGCCGCCAACGACGTCATCGCCAAATCACCGGAATGCTCTGTGTCCAGCACTACTTTTACATTCAGCGCAGATACCGCGCACAACACGACTGTAAACACGATCAATTTCAGATTCTTCTTCATAATTTCTTAAAAATTTAAATTAATAATTAGTTTGTTTATAACGACTTAGCAACTGCTTCATCTCCTTCCTCATCTCCTCAATAGCCTTAGAATGCACTTTGGGAGACTTAGTCATGACAATGGTAGCCATTTGCTTCGCTTTTTCTTGATTCAAAAACTTAGGTTCAACATAGAGCTTTGCCAACAAATAGTAAGGGTAAAGACGCTCCGGAGCCAACAGTAACGATTGCTCAAAACAATGTTCCGCTGACCGATAATAGCCTGCCGACTGATAATAGCGCCCCTGTATATTCCAAATATCAAAATTGCAACTTACCTGCTTTGCACGCTCCAATATTTTACAGGCATCCAGAGGTCTACCTTCGGAATAGAGTGAACCGGCATAGCTCTTCAAAAAATCCGGATGGTAGTTCAAACGGGAATAGAGACGTTCGTAGCCCATGGAAGCGGCATCATAAGCTTGACTATAAGACAGTGTATTGGCCTTATACCATTGTTCGCCAAGTTCACCCAAATTGCGTAGTTTATAGATACCAATGCCAGCACCGCCACAGAGCAATACGGAAAGTGCCAGTGCCAATAAATTCTTTTTCCCATCAGCTTGCTTCTCTTTCTCTTCTTCAGACGCACATGCTACTTCTTCCTTCGATATACATGCCGCTGAAAACACAACACCCGCTATGCCGAAAGGAAGTATTTGTAAAGGATAAGAGGAAAAAGCGAATACCGTCAGCGAAAACAACGCACCGCAAAAATCGTATCGCTTGTGGGCAATCCCCTGCCTGAAAACTAATATGCCGAACGACAGGATGAACAGCAGCAAGATGCCTCCGCCCTCCACCAAGGATTGCAGATATTCATTAAAAGTATATTCCGCGTAGCCTGCAACCCTCTTTTCGTCTACTGTTCCTTTGCCTGCCGCAAAATATGCGGCCTGCACCTTGCCATACACCATCTGGAAGCTACCCGGACCATAGCCAATGAGCGGCTGTTCCGCTATGGCGGTGCAGGTATTCTTCCAGATAAAAAGTCTTCCTCGTGCCGAATCCGCTTTCAACTGGAAAAGCAGTACACAAACCAATGCCGCAAGAACGCAAACAGAAGTTACATATCCGACCGCTTTACGAGGCATTTGCTTTGCATAATTTCTGAATGCCGTCCACCAATTTTTATGCATTCCCAGTACCCACAACAGACCAACGACTATTGCCACCCATGCCGAACGGCTCATGGAAGCGGGAATAATGCAAAGCATCAAGGCGAATGCCCCCCACCAACAATAGCGTTGCCAGCCTT
>ERZ856578.399-NODE-399-length-89029-cov-5.299397_pt1 | contig 89029 bp, 85 predicted proteins | sample MGYA00514384_ERZ856578 | MGnify/ENA primary metagenome ERZ856578 (study PRJEB29103, sample SAMN06111958) | human gut metagenome | biome: human gut; feature: ankylosing spondylitis patient; material: healthy_person | host: Homo sapiens | place: China:Hangzhou... | reverse complement strand
GAGGGCGGCGATGTAAGAGATCACCAAACCCATCAGAATGGGGATAATCTTGAACATGCCCTTGCCCCAGATGTTGAACACGATGATGGTGGCCAGGGCGATGAGAGCCAGGGGCCAGCAGGTGGAGGCGTTGCTCACGGCGGAGGGGGCCAGGGTCAGGCCGATGCACACGATGATGGGGCCGGTGACCACGGGGGGCAGAAAGCGCATGACCTTCTTCACGCCCGCCAGCTTGATGATCAGGGCCAGGATCAGATACAGCAGACCGGCCACCACGATGCCGCCGCAGGCGTAGCTCAGCTTATCCTGGGGGTCCATGGCGGCGTAGATGCCGCTGTCCAGGTTGGCCATGGTGGCAAAGCCGCCCAAAAAGGCGAAGGAGGAACCCAGGAACGCGGGGATCTGGAACTTAGAGCACACATGGAAGAACAGGGTGCCGATGCCGGCAAAGAACAGGGTGGTCTGGATGCTCAGGGGCAGACCATACTGCCGCACCAGAATGGGCACCAGAATGGTCGCGCCGAACATGGCGAACATGTGCTGCAGACCCAGGATGAGCATCTTGGGCACGCCCAGGGTCCGGGCGTCGCGGATAGGTTGATTCGGATTCATGTTTTTTCTCCCTTCTGATTCAAACACGCGCAAAAAAAGAGACAACCACCACGTGATTGTCACCGCAAAAAGAAAAGACGAATCCGCTTAAAGTGTTCCAGCGCTCTCTCCAGCTTGGCCACAGCGGACTCCCCCTTCCTGATTTCTGTGATATCATAGCAGAATCCGCCGGAATACGCAAGAGAAAATATAGCCTTTTGTCATTTTTTCTCGAATGTAAAAGAACTTTGCCCCCCGGGGCCCATCGTTGTGCCATCCGCCATTGACTTTTTCCCCCGCAGCCGATAAACTATATCTGATTTTTATTTCAGCCACTGGAAGATTTACACTCTGCTATTGCCGAGGAAGCCAACGCAGCGATCTTCATTTTTTCGTCTATTAGCCTCCCTTGTCAAAGGGAGGTGGCACGGCGAAGCCGTGACGGAAGGATTCCGATCACAGGAAAGCCGTCTTAGAAACGGAATCCCTCAGTCATCGCCTGCGGCGATGCCAGCCCCCTTTGACAAGGGGGCCTGACCTCTCAGTTGCCTTCGGTGACAGCTCCCCTTTCAGGGGAGCCAGGGGACGTGAAAAATAAATCGTCGCTTTGCCCCTCGCAATGACAGAACGCAGATACTATAAAAAAGGAGCGAATACATTGAAAAAGCCCTTCGTTACCCTGGATCAGCTCCAGACCATCACCCAGCAGTACCCCACCCCCTTCCACCTGTATGACGAGAAGGGCATCCGGGACACCGCCCGGGCGCTGTATAAGGCCTTCTCCTGGAACCCCGGCTATCGGGAGTTCTTCGCCGTGAAGGCCACCCCCAACCCCCAGATTTTGAAAATTCTAAAAGAGGAAGGCTGCGGCACCGACTGCTCCTCCCTCACGGAGCTGATGATGTCTGACCGCTGCGGCTTTGCCGGCGATCAGATCATGTTCTCCTCCAACGACACCCCCGCCGAGGAGTTCGCCCTGGCCGCCAAGCTGGGGGCCACCATCAACCTGGATGACATCAGCCACATCGACTTTTTAAAGGACACCATCGGTTATATCCCCAAAAAGATCTCCTGCCGCTATAACCCCGGCGGCACCTTCACCCTGGGGGAGTCCGAGGAGGGCTTTCAGGTGATGGACAACCCCGGCCAGGCCAAATACGGCATGACCCGGCCCCAGATGACCCAGGCCTTCCGCCGCCTGAAAGAGCTGGGGGCAGAGGAGTTCGGCATCCACGCCTTTTTGGCCTCCAACACCCTGTCCAACGAGTATTACCCCGCCCTGGCCGCCATCCTGTTCCAGATGGCCGTGGAGCTGAAAAACGAGACCGGCTGCCACATCACCTTCATCAACCTGTCCGGCGGCGTGGGCGTGCCCTATCTCCCCGACCAGCCCGCCAACGACATCGCCGTCATCGGCGAGGGGGTCCGCCGGGCCTACGAGGACATCCTAGTCCCCGCCGGCATGGGTGACGTGTCCCTGTGTACCGAGCTTGGCCGTTTTATGCTGGCCCCCAACGGCCATCTGGTCACCCGGGTCCTCCACGAGAAGCAGACCTATAAAGATTATATCGGCGTGGACGCCTGCGCGGCCAACCTGATGCGCCCGGCCATGTATGGTGCCTATCACCACATCACCGTCATGGGCAAGGAGGACCAGCCCTGCGACCACCAGTACGACGTCACCGGCGCCCTGTGCGAGAACAACGACAAGTTCGCCGTGGACCGGATGCTGCCCGAGATCCACATCGGCGATCTGTTGGTCATCCACGACACCGGGGCCCACGGCCACGCTATGGGCTATCAGTACAACGGCCGCCTGCGCTCTGCCGAGGTGCTGCTCCAGGCCGATGGCTCCACCCGCCTGATCCGCCGGGCGGAGACCCCCGAGGACTACTTCGCCACCGCCATCTGGGACTGAGTGCCTGTCCCCTTTTCCCTATGATCGACGCCGCCGCGGGCAGACGCAACGCCCGCGGCGGCCTTATTTCCGCCTGGCTCACCAGGCGAGATCTGATTGCATTGTGAGTTGATCCATATGAACATCATGGCCGAACTGGCCATCATCTTTGGCATCTGTCTGGTGTCAGAGGGCATCTCCGCCCTGCTGCCCATCGCCCTGCCCGCCAGCGTCATCAGTATGCTGGTGCTGCTGGCCCTGCTCATGGCTGGCATCGTCAAGCCCCGGCACATTGACCGGGTATGCCGCTTTCTGGTGGCCAACATGGCCTTTTTCTTCGTGGCCCCCTGCGCTGGCATCATCGAGCATGTGGAGTCCCTGCTGGCCTGCCTGCTGCCCTTTCTGTGTGCGGCCATTCTCACCACCCCTCTAGTCTATGCCGCCACCGCCTGGTCCATCCAGCTGATGCTCCGGGCACGGCGGAGAAAGGAGTCTCACCATGCTTGAAGCCATGCTCTCCTCCCCCTTCTTCGGTCTGGGGCTCACCTGCGCGGCCTGGTGCGTGGGCGTGTTTCTTCAGAAGAAGACGGGCTTTCTCCTCTGTAACCCCATGCTCATCGCCACCATCGTGGTCGTTGCGGTGCTGGCAGTGTTCCGAATTCCCTACGCCGACTATCTCCAAGGCAGCAGCATGCTCACCCTGATGCTCAGTCCGGTGACGGCGGTGCTGGCCCTGAACGTGTATAACCAGCGCAGGCTGCTGGGGGAATACTTCCTGCCCGTTATCGTGGGCTGTCTGGTGGGCACCCTGACCAGCGTGGGCTCTGTGCTGCTGCTGTGCAAGCTGATGGCGGTGAACGCCTCTATGACCTCCGCCCTGCTGCCCAAAAGCGTGACCACCGCCATTGCCATCGCCATCTCTGAGAACCTGGGCGGCATCCCCGGGGTCACCGCCGCCGCCGTGGTCATCGCCGGCGTGGTGGGTGCCATCTTCGCCCCCACCTTTGCCAAGCTGTTCCGCATCACCGACCCGGTGGCCGAGGGCGTGGCCATCGGCGCGTGCAGCCACGCTCTGGGCACCGCCAAGGCCCTGGAGATCGGCACGTTGCAGGGGGCCATGAGTTCCGTCTCCCTGTGCATCTGCGGCATTCTGACTTCTATTTTGGTCCTGTTTTTCTGACCCAGACAAGATAGCAAGACACGCAAAGGCCCCGGCCCGTTTCGTTGGAAGCAGGCCGGGGTCTCTTCTTATTTCTTGAAAAAGCGGAAGTCGCAGCAGTCCCCGCCATAGCCTAGGGTCTTGGTGCGGGAAAAGCCCATCTTTTTCAGGCCGCCATAGGTCACGTCGTCCACGTCGCAGAACAGGCGGCACAGTTCCCCGCAGCCGTTTTCCACGCAGGCGGTGTGCCAAAGGCACTGCCTGATGTCCGCGCCGAAAGAATCTTTTCCCCGGAAGGATTCGCTCTCCCACAGGTCGCTGGTGGCCATGATTCTCAAAAAGGCCCGGCTGTACAGGGCGTAAAACCCCGGCACCAGCTCCATCCGGGCCGTGGCGGCGTGCTTCTGGGCCGCCACTACCTCCATCATATAGGTCCGCATGTGGCGGCAAGTCTCTTCCTCCGAACAGCCGTCCAATAAAGCCTTGTACAGGGCGATGCGGGGCAGGATGGTCTGGATCAGCGTCTCCCGCCGACGCTCAGACGGGTCGTTCACCTGTTCCACCAGGGCAGTCAAAATCTCCTCCTGCCGGGCAAACAGCGCCCCGCCCCTATCCGGGCCGAACGCCTGGATCAAAAACGCCTTGATTTGCTTTTGCTGCTTGATCTTCATGGGTATCACGCCTCTTTTTTCGGGACTTTGCCCGCCGTCACAGCTGCTTCAAATAAAAGTGGTCCATAGTCCCGTGCTGGACGGCCTCCGGTCGTTCGATCCGGCGAAAGCCCAGCTTCTCGTACAGCCCCAGAGCGATTTTCAAGTTGCTGTGGGTCTCCAGATAGAGCTGCTGATAGCCCGCCTCTCTGGCCCAGTCCTCCGCCAGCTTTATCAGTTCCCTGCTGTAGCCCTTCCCCTTCGCATCGTCATCCAGATAGAGCTTTTGCAGCTCCGCACAGCGGGAAAGGCCCGGAAACTCCGCCGCGCCAACGCCGCCGACCACCTTGCCCCGCTCATCCAGGGCAATAAAATAGACCCGCTTCTCCGGTTGGGCATGATAATAGGCGCTGAGTTGGTCCAGCTCCGGGTCGAAATACACCGTTCCGGGGATGTTCAGATGGAATCGCTCCAGATTGGCACGGATGATCTTGGCAATGGCTCCGTCGTCCGCCGGGGTGATCTCTCTATAGCTCAGCATGTTCAAAACTCCATTTCAGCTTAAAAAACCAGCTGTCAAGAAACGAAGTCTGGCTTCGCGCTTCACAGCTGGTTTTGATTTTCAAGGATTTTGCTTTACTTCTTCCGGCTGAAGATGCGCTCCAGCAGCTCCCAGTCGCCGTTGCTCACGGCAGCCTTGTCGTCCATCTCGGCGATCACAGGGTCGGCGGGAGGGGCGGGGGGCACGGGGGCGGCGGGCTGCTGAACGGGAGCGGCGGCCGCAGCGGAGAAGAAGTGATCGGCAGCGGCAGGCGCAGGGGCGGGGGCCGCCTGAGGAGCAGGAGCCGCTGGGGCCGCAGCGGGGGCGGCGGGCTTCTCGTCAAAGCCGGTGGCGATGACGGTGACCCGGATCTCGTCCTCCAGGGTCTCGTCGAAGGCGGCACCGAAGATGATGTTGCAGTCGGGGTGGGCGGCCTCCTGGACCAGGTTGGCGGCGGTCTCCACCTCCTCCAGGCCGATGTCCATGGAGCCGGTGACGTTGATCAACACGCCACGGGCGCCGTTGATGGAGGTCTCCAGCAGGGGGCTGGAGATGGCCATGCGGGCGGCCTCCTCGGCCTTGTTCTTCCCGGCGGCGCGGCCCACGCCCATGTGGGCCCGGCCCGCGTCCTTCATGACGGCGGACACGTCGGCAAAGTCCAGGTTGATAAAGCCGGTGTTTTTAATGAGGTCAGAGATGGACTGCACGGCCTGCTGGAGCACGTCATCGGCGATCTCAAAGGCGTTGACCATGGTGATCTTCTGGTCGGTGGCCAGCTTCAGCCGCTCGTTGGGGATGATGACCAGGGAGTCCACCTTGTTGCGCAGCTCGGCAATGCCGCCCTCGGCCTGCTTCATGCGGCGCATGCCCTCGAACCGGAAAGGCTTGGTGACCACGCCCACGGTGAGGATGCCCAGCTCCTTGGCGATGTCGGCCACGATGGGGGCCGCGCCGGTGCCGGTGCCGCCGCCCATACCGGCGGTGATGAACACCATGTCCGCGTCCTCCAGAGCCTTAGAGATCTGGGTGCGGTTCTCCTCGGCAGACTTGCGGCCCACCTCGGGGTCAGAGCCCGCGCCCTTTCCGTTGGTCAGCTTTTCGCCGATCTGAATTTTAAAGGTGGCGCTGGACGCGCCCAGGGCCTGTTTATCCGTGTTCACGGCAATAAAATCCACGCCCTTGGTGCCGGTTTTCACCATGCGGTTGACCACGTTGTTGCCGCCGCCGCCTACGCCGATCACCTTGATGTTTACTACGTTGTCAGGACCCATATCCAATCCGAAGGCCATTGTCGTTCCTCCTATGTAAAAGTCGAAGCGGCTGAAAACGCCGAAAATATGCCCCGCCCCGCCATTTAGTCGTTATTATTTTCTATTGTATCGCGCTTTCTCTGACAGGTCAAGAGAAAAAGCGCGGCCTGTATCGCTTTTCCAAGTTTTCCGCTTCAGTCCGGGGTATATACCGCGGTGATGCTCTCCTGGGTCAGGTCAAAGGTGCCGGTGGTCTGCTCCCCCAGCTTCTTCTCCGCCTCGGGCACCGCCGCCTTCAGGGCCTGGAGCTTATAGTCCAGGTCCCCCGTCAGGGGCAGCTTCACGGTGAAGCGGTCCAGATAGCGCAGCTCCACGTGGGTGTCCCCCAGGGCGATGGACGCGGTGTCGGCGAGCATGTCGTGGTCCTCCAGCCCCTGGAGCAGGGCCAGCAGGGCCGTCAGCTTGGGCTGCTCCTCCTGAGACAGGACCAGCATCTCCCCCGCCCTTGGGGCCAGGGGGGTGATCCCGGTGACGGAGATGGCCGTGCTGTCGGCGGGGGCTGGCTCCAGCAGCTTGCCCCCCACGCTGATGAGCCACGCCTGGGTGGCAGGCTTGGCGCTCTCCTGGTCATCTTTGGCGGAACTGTCCCCGCTGCTGTCCCCGGCGGCGCTCTGGTCGCCGGTGCCCTGGCTCTGGTCGGGGGCGGGCTCCTGCTGGCTCTGGTCGCTGCTGTCCCCCGTCTGAGCGTCCGGCTGGCTGGTATCCCCCGCCTGACTGCTGTCCGGCTGGGCAGGCTCCGCCGGGGTCTGGGACACCGCCTGAACGGCGGCGGCAGCGGAAGCCCCCGGGGCCTCGATGCGGGCCACCGCGTCCCACTCCTTCACCGTGATGACGATGGTGCTGGGCAGGCTGCGGCGGATGGTGATCTCCTCCACATAGGGCAGGCCCTGGAGCACCTGGTGGGCGATCTGGAACTTGTTCATGCGGAACAGGTTATCCCCCGTCTGGATGCCGGTGGCCTGGATGATCTCCTCCTGGGAATAGCGGCTGTTGCCCGTCACGGCCACCGTCTCCACCTGGAAGAACACGGTGGCCCCCATGGTCAGCGCCACCGCCACCGCTCCGGCGCACAGCAGCTTGAACAGCGGACCCAGCCGCCCCTTGCCCCGTTTCCGTTTGCGTTTGTTTCTTGGTGATGCCATTGGCCCTCTCCTAAAAAAACTGTCTTTCGTCTGTCAGTCTGTCTCTGTGATGTCGGCCCCCAGGGCGCGCAGCCCAACGTCCAGGCCGTCATAGCCCCGGCGGATGTGGGCAAGGCCGGTCACCCGGGTCTCCCCCCGGGCGGCCACCCCCGCCACGACTAATGCGGCGGCCCCTCTCAGGTCCCCGCCCCGGACATCGGCCCCGTGAAGGCCGCCTGCTCCGGTGACGATGGCCTCCCGGCCCTCCACCTGGATGTCCGCCCCCATGGCCCGCAGCTGGGCCACGTGACCATAGCGGCTTTCAAATATGTTCTCCCGGAACAGGGTCACTCCCCTGCCCCCGGCCAGGGCGGCCATGAAAATGGCCTGGGCGTCGGTGGGAAAGCCGGGGTAGGGCTCCGTGACTACCGGCGGAACAGCACATAGGCAGCCGCCGCTGGTCAGTGCGATCTCGCCCGGTCCCGTCTGGACGGAGCACCCCGCCTGTTCTAGCGCTGTGAGCACCGCCCGGAGATGCTCCGGGTCCACGCCGGTGAGCGCCACCTGTCCCCCCGCCGCCGCTGCGGCACAGAGATAGGTGGCGGCGGCGATGCGGTCCCCCATCACCCGATAGCGGGCCGGACGGAGGGGCGCGCCGCCCCGGATGATAACGGTAGATGTCCCCGCCCCCTGAATGTCGGCCCCCATGGCCTGGAGAAAGCCCTGTAGGTCCTCGATTTCCGGCTCCCGGGCCGCCCCTGATATCCTGGTGACGCCGGGACAGCCGCAGGCGGCCAGCATGGCGTTCTCCGTGGCCCCCACGCTGGGGATGGTCAAAGAGATCTCTCCCCCGGCCATATGACGGCCCGTGCAGCGCAGCAGGCCATTTTCTTCCCGGATGTCCGCCCCCAGCGTCCTCAGGGCCGCCAGATGCAGGTCAATGGGCCGGGGCCCCAGCTCACACCCCCCGGGATAGGTCAGGGCGGCCCGGCCCATGCGGGCCAGCATGGCCCCCAGAAAGACCACCGAGGAGCGCATCTCCTCCATCAGTTCCCGTGATATCTCCGCCCCGGCGAGGACGGAGGCATCCACCCCCACGGTGTCCCCCCGCCGCCAGACCCGGCAGCCCAGCCCCTTTAAAATGGCCAGGGCCGCGTCCACGTCACTGAGGTGGGGGCAGTTCTCGATGACGCTCTCCCCCGGGGCCAGCAGGGTTGCGGCCAGAATGGGCAGGGCACTGTTTTTGGCCCCCTGTACCGTCAGACGGCCCTCCAGCGGGCGGCCCCCCCGGATGTGATAACAGCTCATGGATCGCCCTCCACTTCTTCAGATTCAGGCTATCCTATGCGCAGTTGGTTTCTTTGGTTTGTTTCCGTGCCGAAAGGCGCTTACTTCATGATCTCCCGCAGGGTCTCATAGATCTTCTCCCCCGCGTCGGGCACGGCCATGGCGCGCAGGGCCTTCTCCATGTTCTCCCGGCGGCCCTTCTCCCGCAGCAGCAGGCTAGCCGTCTCGTAAAGGGTGTCCTGGGCGCAGTCCTGCTCCCGCAGGAGGACGGCGGCCCCCTGGTCGGCCAGCACCCGGGCGTTCTTCTCCTGATGGTTGGCCGTCACGTTGGGGGAGGGCACCAGAATAGCGGGCTTGGCGATGGCGGTGAGCTCCGAGATGGTGGAGGCGCCGGCACGGCACAGGACCAGATCGCTGGCCGCCATGACCAGGGGCATGTCATAGATATACTCCCGGACCTCGATGCCGTTGTCCCCCAGCTGGAGACCCCGGCGCAGCAGCTCCTCCTTCATCCAGGCGAAGTCCCGCCCGGCGGCGTGGATGTGGCGATAGGGCGCGCCCTCATAGCACTCCTTGGCGATAAAGTCCACCATCTTCTGGTTCATCACCTCCGCCCCCAGGGAACCCCAATAGGACAGCAGCAGGGGCCGCTGGTCGGTAAAGCCCAGCTTCTCCCGGGCCTGCTCCCGGGTGAACCGGAAGAAGTCCCCCCGGACGGGGGTGCCGGTGACCACCACCTTGCCGGGGTCGTCATAGTGGCTGCGGCTCTCCTCAAAGCCCACCATCACCCGGTCCACCACCTTGGACAGGGCTTTCGTCGTCAGGCCGGGCACGGCGTTGGACTCGTGGACGGCGGTGGGGATGCCCCGGTGGGCCGCCTCGTTCACCACGGGGAAGGAGGCATAGCCGCCGGTGCCCACCACCAGGTCGGGCTGGAACTCGTCCAGAATGGCCCGGGCCTGCTTTTTGGACCGCTGCATGTTCACCAGCGTGCCCAGGTTGTGGACGATGTCCGCCGGGGCCAGGGAGCGGTGGAAATTCGTGATGGTCACGGTGCGGATGGGATAGCCCTCCTTGGGCACCAGCCGGGTCTCCATGCCCCCGTCGGCCCCCACGAACAGCACCCGGCAGCCGGGATGCTTGTCCTGAAAGATGCGGGCCAGGGCCACCGCCGGATTCACGTGTCCGGCGGTGCCGCCGCAGGTAAAGAGGATGTTCATGTTATCACCTCAGAAATATCTTTGTTTGTCCGCCGGGCGTTCAGTCATTTTTCGGGGCGGGGATCTGCCTGGAGATACCCAGGACGATGCCCATCTCCGCCATGTTCATCACCAGTGCCGTTCCGCCAAAGCTGAAAAACGGCAGGGAGATGCCCGTGTTGGGGATGAGGTTGGTCACCACGCCGATATTCAAAAAGACCTGGGTGGCCATCAGTGTGATGATGCCCACAATGGTCAGCGAACCAAACTTATCCCGGGCGTGGATGGCCAGCCAATAGCCCCGCAGGACCAGCAGGGCGAACAGGATGAGGACGATGGCCGCCCCCACAAAGCCCAGCTCCTCCACCACAACGGAGAACACAAAGTCGTTTTCCGGCTCGGGAATATACAGCAGCTTCTGGCGGCTGTTGCCCAGCCCCAGGCCCAGCAGACCGCCGGAGCCGATGGCCAGCAGGGATTGGATGGTCTGAAAGCCCTTGCCCCGGGGGTCGCTCCAGGGGTCCAGCCACAGCTGCACCCGGGAAGTCATATAGGTCGTGTTCAAAATGATAAAGGTCATCAGCCCGCCAACAGAGCCGATACCGGCGATGAACCAGGCGATGTTGATGCCAGCGGCGAACAGCACCGCCGCCGCGCCCACCATGATCAGGATGGTGCCCGACATGTGGGGCTCCTTCACCACCAGCAGCACCACCACGCCCAGCACCGCGCCATAGGGCACCAGCTCCATAAAGCCAAGCCGGGTGCCCAGGTTGCCCAGGCGGCCCCAGAAAGTGCGGTTGGAGAACTTCTTTTTCTTCTCGGTGGTCCGCTTGGATAGTCGGGCCGAGAAGAAGATGATGACGGCCACCTTGGCGATCTCCGAGGGCTGGAACGTGGGGCCAAACAGCAAAAAGATGTGCAGCCACCGGCGGGCGCCGTTGATCTTCACGCCCAGGGGGGTGAGCACCAGCACCAGCAGGACGATGGACACCGCCAGCATGGGGATGGTCAGCAGCCGCCAGTGCTGATAGTTCAGCTTAGACACCAGATACATGGCGATCAGACCGATGACGGCAAAGAGGCTCTGGCGCTTGATGTAGTACAGGGGGTTGTTCTGCACGCTGGCGCTGGAGTCGTAGTAGGCGGTGGCATAGGAGGCGGAGAACACCATGATAAGCCCAATGCCCACCAGCATCAGCGCCAGCATCAGAAAGGGCAGGTCCACCGGCCCGGCGGCCAGCTGCTGCTCCATGGTCATATCACGTTTCGGCTTTCGGGCCATTTCCTGCACCTCCCTAATTCTAGTAATCAAATTTAAGTGATAAGTTAGGAGTGATGAGATAGGAGTTAACTCATCACTCATCCTTCCTAACTCCTAACTATCAAACGGGAAAACGATTCATTACGCCTAAAAACGCCAGGACGCACAAAATCAAAGTGATGCCGGAGAACACGCAGAAGAGCTTGGTCTCGCTCCAGCCGCCCAGTTCCAGGTGGTGGTGCAGGGGGGCCATGCGGAAAAAGCGCTTGCCGTGGGTCTTTTTGAAATAGACCACCTGGATGATGTCAGACAGCACCTCCGCCACATAGATAAGGCCGATGACGGGAATGATGAGGGGGATGTTCAGGGCAAAGGCCAGGCCGCACACCATGCCCCCCAGAAACAGAGAGCCGGTGTCCCCCATAAAGACCTTGGCGGGGTGGAAGTTATAGATGAGGAAGGCGCACAGGCCGCCGGCCAGGGCGGCGGAGAGCACCGTCAGGTCGTTGCGGCCATACCAGGCGGACACGGCCACATAGAACAGGGCCACGGGGATGGTCACGCCGGTGGCCAGGCCGTCGATGCCGTCGGTGAGGTTCACGGCGTTCACCGTGCCCACCATGACAAAGGCGGCAAAGGCCATATACAGCCACCAGGGCATGGGGAACTCCACGTTGAAGAAGGGGATATACAGGGTGTGGGTCAGATAGCCGCTGTTGCGCAGCAGCACCGTGAACACGATGGCCGCCGCCAGCTGGAGCAGGAACTTCTGGGGGGCGGTAAGACCCTCGTTGGCGTGGTGGCGCAGCTTCTGAAAGTCGTCAATGAAGCCGATGATACCGAACACCAGGGCAAACAGGAACACATACAGGTGGTTCCGGTTGCCCGCCATCAGATCGGGCCAGCCCGCCGTGAACACCGCCACGGCGATGGCCAGAATGAACATCAGCCCGCCCATGGTGGGAGTGCCCTGCTTGGCCATGTGCCAGGTGGGGCCGTCTTCCCGGATGGCCTGCCCCGCCTTCAGGCGGTGGAGCAGGGGGATCAGGATCTGCCCGGCGATGGCCCCCACGCCGAAGGCCACGATAAAGCTGAGAATATACGTCATGTTGGAAAACCTCCCGGTCATCTTTCTCTTTTGTCCGTCCCGCGCACACACACCGCGGGACAGGTTATTATACTACGGCGGCAGGAAGATTTCCAGCCCTATCTTTTCGCCCGTCCCGCGCCCGGAACCAGCTTGCCACGATCTCCCGCTCGTCCATGGGGAACTGCACGCCGTTTATCTCCTGATAGGTCTCGTGGCCCTTGCCCGCCAGCACGATCACGTCCCCCGGCTGGCCCTGGTCCAATACCCAGGCGATGGCCCGGCGGCGGTCCGGCTCCACGTGGACGGGGGCCTCCCCTTCCGCCATACCAGCCTGAATGTCCCGGATGATGGCCTCCGGCTCCTCCGTCCGGGGGTTATCCGAGGTGAGCACCACTAAATCGGCCAGCTCCCGGGCGATGGCCCCCATGATGGGGCGTTTGGTCTTATCCCGGTCTCCCCCGCAGCCGAACAGACAGATCAGCCGTCCGGCGGTAAAGTCCCGGGCGGTGAGCAGGATGTTCTCCAGGGCGTTGGGGCTGTGGGCATAGTCGATGAGCAGCGTATAGGCCCGGGGCACGGGTACCACCTCCACCCGGCCCTTCACCCCGTGGACGCTGCGCAGGGCGGGGGCCAGCCGTTCTAAGGGCAGCTCCAGGCACAGTCCGGCGGACAGGGCCGCCAGGGCGTTGTAAATGGAGAAGCCCCCGGGGATGGGCAGATGGACCCGGGCGATGTGGCCCAGGGTCACCGCCTCGAACTCCACGTGGCCGGGGAACAGGCGGATGTTCCGGGCCGTTAGATCAGCCTGGGCCCGGTTTTCGGAGTAGGTGAACACCGGGCCGGAGATGCGCCCGGCGTACCACCGCCCCGCCTCGTCGTCCAGATTGACCACGCTGCGGCGGCACTGGGCAAACAGCAGGCCCTTGGCCCGGCGGTATTCCTCCATGGTCCCGTGATAATCCAAATGGTCCTGGGTCAGGTTGGTGAACACCCCCACGTCAAAGGTCAGCCCCGCCACCCGGTGCTGGACCAGGGCGTGGGAGGAGACCTCCATCACTACAAAGGCACACCCGGCGTCGGCCATGGTCCGCAGCAGCTGCTGCAATTCATAGCTCTCCGGGGTGGTGCGGTGGGCGGGCAGCTCCTGCTGCCCCACCAGGTTCCGGTTGGTCCCCACCAGCCCTACTGGGACGCGGAGGGTCTGCTCCAGCATCTCTTTGATAAGGCAGGTGGTGGTGGTCTTGCCGTTGGTCCCGGTGACGGCGATGAGGGTCATCTCCGCCCCCGGGTGGTCAAACCAGTTGGCCGAGGCCAACGCCAGGGCCAGCCGGGCGTCTGGGGTGGTCAGCCAAGGGCCGGGGCGCTTTGGCGGCTGCTGGCACAGCACCGCCGCGGCCCCCCGCTCCATGGCCTGGTCAATAAACCGGCTGCCATCCGTCTTGGCGCCCGGCAGGGCGACGAACAGCGCCCCCGGCTCCAGCGTCCGGCTGTCATAGGACAGGGAGGTTATCTCCATGTCCCCGTCAAAATTCTCTTCCGTCAGCGGCACGCCCGCCAACAGCTTGCGCAGCTTCATAGCGTTTTGCCCCTTTGGGGGGAGTTTCATTCTCTCTAAGAAGCGCTCTTGCCCCCTCCGGGGCAGTTAGGAGTTAGGAGTGATGAGAGATGAGAGATGAGTTTTAGCTCCTAACTCATCCCTCCTAACTCATCACTCAAAGACCATCCTCCACCACGTTGGAGAACTGCACCTCGATCACAGTGCCGATGGGGGCCGTCTCTCCGGCGGCCACGCTCTGGCCGCTGGCGGTGGTGGAATTGCCGTAATAGGTGGACACGCCGGCGGCCCGCATGAAGAAGCCGCTGTCCTCCAGCCGCTTTTTGGCCGACTCATAGCCCAGACCCACCACGTTGGGCACGGTGCCCGTCTCCTCCGGCGCGGCACTGCCCAGGTACAGAATGACCTTGGACCCGCCGGGGACCGAGGCCCCCGAGGCCGGGATCTGGGCGGTGACGGTGTCGCCCTCGCCCACGGTGCGGCTGCTCAGGCCCTTCTTGCGCAGGGCGCTGTCCGCCGCGTCCACCGTCATGCCGGTCACCTGGGGGGTGACCACGTCCACAGCTGCGGACTCCGCCGCCGTGTACTTCTTCTCCACGCCCATATAGTCCAGGATGTCGGCCAGCAGGGGGCCGATCTTGGGGGCGGCCATGTTGCCGCCGCTGATGTACACCCCGGTGGTGGAATAGTGGCTGCCGGGGGAGGCCTCCTGGGGCTTGTCATAGGCCAGCAGGGCGATGACCTCCGGGTCGTCTGCCGGGGCAAAGCCCATGAAGGAGACGATGGTGCGCCCCTCCTCCTGGGTCTCGGAGGAGCCGGTCTTGCCGCCGATGCGATAGCCGGCCACATAGGCGTTTTTGCCCGTGCCCTCGGACACCACGCTCTCTAAGATCTTGCTCACCCGCTGGCTGGTCTCCTGGCTGACCACCTGGCGGACCACGGTGGGCTGGGTGTTCTCCACCACCGTCTTGTCCCGGGTGCTCACCGACTGGACCACATAGGGCTTTACCAGGTCGCCCCCGTTGACGGTGGCGGCAAAGGCGGTGATCATCTGTAGCGGAGTCACCTCAAAGCGCTGGCCGAAGGAGGCCACCGCCAGGTCCACGTTGGTCATCTTCTCCCGGCTCCAATAGGCGTCCTTCAGGCTGGCCTCGCCGGGCAGGTCGATGCCCGTCTGCTCGGTCATGCCAAAGGCCTCGAAATAGTTATAGAACTTCTCCAGCCCCAGCCGCTGGCCGATCTGGATAAAGGCGGGGTTGCAGGAGTTCTGCACCGCCTGGGCCAGGGTCTGCATCCCGTGGCCCGTGCGCTTGGAGCAGCCGATGGGCTTGTCGTATCCCGCCACTTTGTAGGAGCCGCTGCAATAGAAGGTGTCGTTTTCCGACACCACGCCCTCCTCCAGGGCGGCGGCCAGCACCACGGCCTTGAAGGTGGAGCCCGGCTCATAGCGGGAGTCCAGGGCCTTGCTGCGCCACTGGGTTTTCACCGCGTTGGAATAGACCTGGGCCTGGGCCTTTTCCAGCAGCTCAGACTCGGTAAGATTCTCCGTGTTGTTCTTTTTCAGGTTGGCATAGATGTCGTTGGCGTCCTGCTCCATCTCCTGATTGAGCAGCTGGTCGGTGATGGTGGAGTAGTTGTTGGGGTCGAAGCCGGGGGAGCTGGCCATGGCCAAAATGGCCCCCGTCTTGGGATTCATCACGATGCAGAAGGCCCCGTTGCGCACGTCATAGGCCTTGATGCCCTCCTCCAGGGTCTTCTCCGCATAGGACTGGATGGTGGCGTCGATGGTCAGGGTCAGGTCATAGCCGTCGATGGCGTCGATAAACTCGGAATAGTTGTTGTACATCTGGGTGCCCGCGCCGGTGCGGGTGGTGATGACCCGGCCCGCCGTGCCCTTGAGCACGTCGTCATAGGCCGCCTCGATGCCCACCGCGCCCCCCTCGGCGTTGACAAAGCCCAGGGTCTGGGCCGCCAGACTGGCATAGGGGTAATACCGCTGGGTCCCCGTCACCAGATAGAGATAGTGAGAGGTCTTGTTCTGCACGATGTAGTCCCGGATGGCCTTGGCGTCCTCCTCCTCGATCTTGGTCTTGATCTCCCGATAGGAGTATTCCGTGGCCTGCACCTGCTTTTCCAGCTTCTCCTGGTCCAGGTCGGGGATCAGACCCATCAGGTCCCGCACCAGCTGGTCCTGGGCCGCCTTCACGGCGGCATTCCAGGCGGCCTCGTTCAGGTTTCCGTCGCCGTCGGTATAGTCCTTTTTGTCCACGCAGTCCTGCATCAGGTCCTTGGGGGACAGGATCAGCTTATACACCGTGGCCGACATGGCCAGCACGTTGCCGTTGCAGTCATAGATGTTGCCCCGGGCGGCGGAGACGGACAGGTCCAGGGTCTGCTGCCCCGTGGCCTGGCGCTGATAGTCCTCGTGGTGGACGATGGCGATGTCCCACAGCCGCAGGAACAGGGGGATGAACAGCCCCACGCCGCACAGCAGCATCAAGATCACGGTCCGCTTGAGGATGGTCCGTTTAGAGCGCCGCTCCCGGGCGGCGGTCACTTCGCTGCTGTGTCGTTTTTCCTGTCTGCCGTCCATAAACGGATTCCTCCCTTTTGCGGTATAAGGGCGCAAGAAAATTTCTTTCTTGCGCCCTTGTCTGTTCTCTCTGGTTTCTGTTTGGCTGACCCTGGGTCCACTCTATGCGCGCTTCAGCGGAAATATTCGATCATGTCGCCCACAATGGTCTTCACGCTCTGGATGGCCCCGGACAGACCGCCCTGGCCCTCCTCCTGGCCATACAGCACCACGCTGTCCGGCTCGGACAGGTCGATGTAGACCACCTGGTCCCCGGTGGGGCGGACCATGGCGTCGCCCACGGTGTTCTGGATGGTGTCCAGGTCGAACACCTTCTCATACTGGGCCGACAGGGTGGCGTTGTCGCTTTGCAGCTTGGTCATCTGGCTGCGGAGAGAGGCCACCTCCCCGTTGAGCACGGTGTACTGCACGTGGCTGAACAGCAGCAGCGCCGCAAAGGCGGCCACGGCCAAAAAGCCGATGACGGCAAAGGGGGCCACCTGACCGGCCTGGCGCACCTGTACCTGGGTGCGGGTCAGCTCCCGGCGGCGGACGTGTTCCCGCTGCTTGGGCTGGGGGCGGCGGTGCTGTTCCTCCTCCCGGCGGGGCAGCCGAATGGCCCCGCCCTCATAGGCCGGGGCATAGGCCACGCTTCCATAAGTATTATACTGTGTTGCTTCGCGTCGGCGGGAGGCCATACCGCTCACTCCGTTTCTCATTTGCTCCCCATTTTTCTTAGGACTCGGGGGCCGATGGAAAGAAAACGCTCTCTCCTTTGTGAGGTCACTTGATCTTTTCCGCCACACGCAGCTTGGCGCTGCGGGCGCGGGGATTTTCGTCGATCTCCTGCTGGGTGGGCAGGATGGGCTTTTTGTTCACCAGCTTGATGTCCGGCGTCTTCCCGCACACACACACGGGAAAGTCCGGCGGGCAGGTGCAGCCCTTGGCAAACTGGGCAAATCCGTTCTTTACGATGCGGTCCTCCAGCGAATGGAAGGTGATCACCGCCAGGCGGCCCCCCCGGTTCAGCCGGGGCACCGCCCCCTGGATCATCCGGTCCACCGAGGCCAGCTCGTCGTTCACCGCAATGCGGATGGCCTGAAAGCTCCGCTTGGCCGGGTGCTGCTTCTCCCGCAGGGCCCGGGCGGGCATGGCGCTTTTGATCACGTCCACCAGCTCCAGAGTCGTCTGGATGGGCTTCTCTTCCCTCCGGCGGACGATGGCCGCCGCGATCTGGGGGGCGCAGCGCTCCTCGCCATATTGGAACAGGATGCGGCGCAGCTCCTCCTGGCTCCACTGGTTCACGATATCCGCCGCCGTCAGCCCCTCGCTGCGGTCCATGCGCATATCCAGGGGGGCATCGGCCATGTAGGAAAAGCCCCGGGACCCGTCGTCCAGCTGGGGGGAGGACACCCCCAGGTCGAACAGCATCCCGTCCGCCCCGGCAATGCCCAGATCGTCCAGGATGTTGGCCACCTGGTCAAAGTTGCTGTGGACCAGGGTGACCCGGTCCATCCAGTCGTGCAGCCGGTCCTGGGCAGCATCTAACGCGGCTTGGTCCCGGTCCACGCAGATGAGCCGCCCGGTGGTCAGCTGCCGGGCGATCTCCCGGCTGTGTCCAGCCCGGCCCAGGGTCCCGTCCAGATAGACTCCGTCCGGGCGGATATTCAGTCCTTGGATGCACTCGTCCAGCAGCACCGGGCGGTGGGTAAACTCCTCACTCATATCAGAACCCCAACTCCGCCATGCAGGCGGCCATTTTTTCCGGCGTCATGTCCTCTTCCTCCTGGGCGCGCCAGGCGTCGGCAGACCAGATCTCCGCCCGGTCGTTCACGCCGATGATCACGGCGTCCTTCTCCAGCCCGGCATACTTGCGCAGCTTGGCGGGGACCACGATGCGGCCCTGGCTGTCCAGCTCGCACTTGGCGGCGTTGGCAAACAGCAGGCGCATGGTTTTGGACTGACTCATGGGCAGGGCGGCGATCTTCTCGGTGATCTTGTCCCAGGTGGATTGGGGATAGATGGCCAGGCAGGCGTCCACGCCCACGGCCAGATAGAAGGTCTCCCCCAGCTCGCCCCGGAGCTTAGCGGGAATGAACAGACGGCCCTTGGCATCGATGCTGTGCTCGTATGTGCCGGTCACGTCCTTCACTCCTCCCCACTTACGCTCCACTTTACGGGCATTTACTCCACCTTGCCCCACTCTTGTTTTTTAGTATAAAAGCTGTTGACATAAAAATCAAGAGTTTTTTCCAATTCCGCACAGAAAAAAACCGCCGACTTTCCGCAAAATCGGCGGTTTTCCCATTGGAACATGTGTTTTATTTCACTTTATATCGTGACATTTTTCCTGTAATTACACAGTTTTCCACTGATCTTTCCACATTTTTGGGTCAAATATTCCCTTCATGGATCTGACACAGGGCCTTCTCCACCGCCTGTTTTACTCCGGCGGGGTCGGCCTTGCCCTTCAACTGCCGCATGGCCTGGCCCACCAGGAACCCGGCAACCTTTTGGTTGCCCCCCTGATAGTCGGCCACCGCGGCGGGGTTGTCCTTCAGCACCTGGGCCACCGTCTGCTCCACCAGGGCGGCGTCGTTCACCTGCTCCAGGCCGTGGTCCCGGACATAGCCCTCCACGTCCCCGTTGTCGGGGAACACTGCCCGGAACACTTTCGCCGCCGTGTTCCGGTTCAGGCGGCCCGCGTCCACCATGGCGATGAGCCGGGCCAGGTTGTCCGGGGTCAGCTTCATCTGCTTTGGCTCGATGGCCTCCTCCTTCAGGCGGCGCATCATCTCCCCCAGCATCCAGTGGCACACCTCTTTGGCCGGGGCGCCGCAGGCCACCGCCGCCTCGAAAAAGTCCACCAGGGCCTTCTGGCCGGTGATGAGCCGGGCGTCCTGCTCGGTCAGGCCATAGTCCCGCTGATACCGGGCCTGGCGCTCCGGGGCCATCTCGGGCTGCTGGGCCCGCAGGGTCTGCAAAAATTCCTCGGACAGCTCCAGAGGCGGGATGTCCGGCTCGGGGAAATAGCGATAGTCCTGGGCGCTCTCCTTGCTGCGCATGGAAAAGGTGGCGTCCTTGTTGTCGTCCCAGCGCCGGGTCTCCTGAACGATCCGCTTGCCCTCCTCGATGCGCTCGATCTGCCGCCGGGTCTCATAAGCGATGGCCCGGGTGATGGCCTTGAAGGAGTTTAGGTTCTTCATCTCTGTGCGGGTGCCCAGTTCCTCGGTCCCGGCGGGGCGGACGGACAGGTTCACGTCGCACCGGAGGGAGCCCTCCTGCATCTTGCAGTCGGACACGCCCATATATTCTAAGGTAGAGCGCAGCTTCTCCAGATAGGCCACCACCTCCTCCGCCGTGCGGAAGTCCGGCTCGGTGACGATCTCCACCAGGGGCACGCCGCAGCGGTTATAGTCGCACCGGGTCTGGTCGATCCAGGGGTCGTGGACCAGCTTGCCCGCGTCCTCCTCCATGTGCAGTTCGTGGATGCGGATGTCCTTCTCCCCCGCCGCCGTGGTGATGGCCATCCGGCCGTTCACCCCGATGGGCACATACAGCTGGGACACCTGATAGGCCTTGGGCAAGTCGGGGTAGAAATAGTTCTTCCGGTCAAACCGGTGGCGGCGGTTCACCGTGCAGTTCAGGGCCAGGGCGGTCTTGGCGGCAAACTCCACCACCTTTTTGTTCACCACCGGCAAGGTGCCCGGCATACCGGTACACACGGGGCAGCAGTGGGTGTTGGGCGCGCCGCCGAACTGGGTGGTGCAGGAGCAGAATATCTTGGTCTTGGTGGCCAGTTCCACGTGGGTCTCCAGACCGATCACCGTCTCCCATGTCATGTCAGACCGCCTCCTTTTTTTCAGCCTGTCCCCGTCCGGGGCGGCGCTTGTGATAGTCCGTGTCCAGCTGGAAGGCGTGGGCCGCCCCCAGCACCTTGCTCTCCCCCAGGGACGGGCCGATGAGCTGGCAGCCGATGGGCAGGCCCTTCTCGTCAAAGCCGCAGGGCATAGACAGCCCGGGCAGCCCCGCCAGGTTCACCGACACGGTGTAAATGTCGCTGAGATACATCTGCAGGGGGTCGGACAGGCTCTCCCCCAGCCTGGGGGCGGTGGTGGGGGCCACGGGGGTGAGCATCACGTCGCACTGAGTAAACGCCTGGTCAAAGGCTTTTTTAATCAATCCCTTCACCTGGAGGGCCTTTTTATAATAGGCGTCGTAATAGCCCGCCGACAGCACGAAGGAGCCCAGCAGGATGCGCCGCTTCACCTCCGCCCCAAAGCCCTGGGTGCGGGTGCGGCAGTACAGGTCGGTCAGGTCCTCATAGCCCTCCGCCCGCCAGCCGTATTTCACCCCGTCGAACCGGGACAGGTTAGAGCTGGCCTCGGCGGCGGCGATAATATAATAGGTAGGGATGACGTATTTCATCACCGGGAAGTCGAACTCCACCAGCTCCGCCCCACGGGCCTTCAGCACCTGGGCCGCCTGGAGGACGCCTGCTCGCACCTCGGGGTCCAGGCCGTCGCCGAAGCAGTCGGCGGGGATGCCGATCTTCATGCCCCGCACGTCCCCGGTGAGCCCGGCCAGCAGGCCCCCGGCGGGCATGTCCAGGCTGGTGCCGTCCCTGGGGTCCTTGCCCATCACGGCGTCCAGCACGGCGGCGCAGTCGGCGGCGTCCCGGGCCAGGGGGCCCATCTGGTCCAGGGAGGAGGCGTAGGCGATGAGGCCATAGCGGGACACCGCCCCATAGGTGGGCTTGATCCCCGTCACGCCGCAATAGGCGGCGGGCTGGCGGATGGACCCGCCGGTGTCAGAGCCGACGGCGTACCAGCAGTCCCGCTCCGCCACGGCGGCGGCGGCCCCGCCGGAGGAGCCCCCTGGCACCCGTTCCCGGTCCCAGGGGTTGCGAGTGGGCCCGTAATAGGAGGTCTCGGTGGTGGAGCCCATGGCGAACTCGTCCATATTCACCTTGCCCAGGCACACCGCCCCCTGCTCCCCCAGCCGCTCCACCAGCGTGGCGTCATAGGGGGGCACAAAGCCGGTCATAATTTTGCTGGCACAGGTGGTGGACACGCCCTTGGTGCAGATGTTGTCCTTCAGCGCCATGGGAACCCCGGCCAGGGGGCCGGTGCACTTTCCCGCCGCCAGCTGCTGCTCGATCTCCCGGGCCCGGTCCAGCGCCCGGTCTGCAGTGACGGCCACAAAGGCCCCGTTCTCCTTGGTCTCCTCCATCCGGTCCAGGGCCGCCCGGGCGGCCTGGGTGGGGGATACCTCCCCCTGTCTGATCGCCGCACCCAGCTCCAGGGCGGTCAAGTCAAAGATATCGCTCATGGTTCTCCCTCCCTTATTCCACCGTCTTGGGCACCAGAAATGCCTCGTCGTCCGCCGCCGGGGCGTTCTTCAGCAGCTCCCCCCGGTCCATGGAGGGCCGCACCTCGTCCTCCCGCAGCACGTTCTTCACGGGGAACACGTGGCTCAGGGGTTCTACGCCCGAAGTGTCCAGGGTGTTCAGGGTGTCCATATAGGCCAGAATGCCCTCCAGGTCCCCAGCCATTTTGGCCTTCTCCTCCTCCGGCAGACGCAGCCGGGACAGCTGGGAGATGTGGTCGATCAGCTCTGTGGTGATTTTCATATGGCTTCTCCTCTCTCGTCAGGGCTCCAGGCGGCTCAGGTCCCGGGGGAACAGGCTGGCCCGGCGCACGTTGTCCAGTCCGCACAGCTGGGCGGTGAGCCGCTCCAGGCCGATGCCCAGCCCGCCGTGGGGGGGCATCCCGTGCTTGTGGATCATCAGATAGCTGTCAAACTCCGCCGGGTCCATGCCCTTGGCCTCCATCTTGGCCACCTGCTGGGCATAGTCGTGGATGCGCTGGCCGCCGGTGGTCACCTCCATGCCCCGGAACAGCAGATCGAAGGACAGGGTATACTTGGGGTCGGCCGGGTCATCCATGGCGTAGAAGGGGCGCTTTTTGGCGGGATAGTGGGTGACGAACACAAAGTCCGCCCCGTATTCCTCTTTGAAATAGCGGCCGATGTTGTGCTCCTCCTCCGGCTCCAGATCATAGGGGTCCCGGATGGGCCGGCCATATTTCTCCGCCGCCAGCCGTTTGGCCTCGTCAAAGCGCACGGCAGGAATTTTATCCGCCTGGGGCAGCGTCACCCCCAGCAGCGCCAGGTCATCTGCGTAGTCCCGCGCCAGCAGGGCCATGGCATATTGCAGAAAGCCCGCTTCCATGTCCATCACGTCCTGGAAGGAGCGGATAAAGCCCATTTCAAAGTCCAGGGAGGTATACTCGTTCAGGTGCCGGGGGGTGGAGTGCTTCTCCGCCCGGAACACGGGGGCCACCTCAAACACCCGCTGGAACACCCCCACCATGGTCTGCTTATAGAACTGGGGGGACTGAGCCAGGAAGGCCTTGCGTCCGAAATAGTCCAGGCGGAAGATGTTGCTGCCCCCCTCCGCCCCGGCGTGGACGATCTTGGGGGTGTGGATCTCGGTAAAGCCCTGGCCGGTGAGATATTCCCGGAAGGCCCGGGACAGGCCCTCCTGAATTTTGAACACCGCCCGCTCCTTCAACGCCCGTAGGACCACCGGGCGCAGGCCCAGCTCGGTGTCCAGGTTCAGCTTCAGCCGCCCCTTGGACACGGGCACGGGCATAGGCTGGGCGGGGCGGGACAGCATCTCCAGCCCAGTCAGCCGCACCTCCAGCCCGCCGGGAGCACGGCTCTCGTCGGCCACCTGGCCGGTGAGGGTGACGGCGCACTCCTCGCTCAGCTCCTGGGGCAGCAGCTCCGGGGCGGCCACGCACTGCACCGCCCCGTCGGGCAGACGCAGGGTGAGGAAGGTCACGCCCCCCAGGGGGCGCAGGGCGTGGACCATGCCGTCCAGGGTGACGGTCTGCCCGACCAAAGCGGCCAGGTCCCCCTTGCTCATGCTCTTCTTTGGCGTTCCCGTGACAAATTCCATAACACTCGTCCTTTCTCAAAGTCCGGCGATACGCCCGGGAACGAAAAAATCCCGGGGCGTATCTGATTACGATACACCCCGGGACGAAATCATCCATCATAATGATTCCGCGGTACCACCCGCGTTGTCTCTCCAACAAGAGACCTCTTTCGAGCCCCGATAACGTGGGGAATCCGTACAGCCCTCAACGGCGCTTGCCCTTTGAACTGTAAGCTCAGGAGTGTTGCACCACCTTGTCTTTCCTGACCGGGCTTTCAGCACAGTGGCCCGGTCTCTCTGTTGGATGCCGTCAGGTGTGGTCTCCGTCCGCGCTTTTTTCTTATGGCCGCATTATACGCCTGCACATCCCTACTTGTCAACTATGTTTTTCACAACATCATTTTAGTTGGATGAAGAATTTTCGTCACTCCGACTTAAACTTATTTTCTGCCTTCCCGCCACTTCTCCGCCAGACGGAACACAATCTCCAGCGCCAGCCACACCACAAAGGCCGACAGGGCGGCAGAGAAACACACCGCCGCCGGATCATTCATGGCCCCGGATGGGATATCTCCGGGCGCTGCACTGGGGACAAGCCCCCGGACGAGCTGGACGAGGAATGCGATTCCTGCCCCAAGGCAGAGGACAATGGTTTTCCTGCGCTTCATGTGGTCAGCCTCCTTTTTGATTTTCTGTTTTCAACTTATCATAGACGGGCGGCGGGTTCAACTATATTTCTATCTTCTCGCCGGGGCTTTTCTCCCCTTCCCCGATGTGGTATACTAACGTCAAAAGAGAGACAGAAAGGGGCCTGAAGGATGGCTTGGATGGACTGGAACGCCCTGGAGCAGACCTGTATGGGCTGCCAGCGGTGCGCCCTGGCGGATGGGCGGCATAACGTGGTGTTCGGCGTGGGCAGCCGTGACGCTGAAGTCCTGTTCGTGGGCGAGGGCCCCGGGGAGAACGAGGACCTACAGGGCGAGCCTTTTGTGGGCCGGGCGGGCAAGCTGCTGGACGACATGCTGGAGCTCATCGACCTGGACCGGAAAAAAAACGTGTACATTGCCAACATCGTCAAGTGCCGTCCCCCCCACAACCGTGACCCCCTGAACACCGAGCAGGACGCCTGCATCGGCTATCTCCGCAACCAGGTGGCCCTCATCCGGCCCAAGATCATCGTCTGCCTGGGCCGCATCGCCGCCATGCGCCTCATCCGGGAGGACTATCGCATCACCCGGGAGCACGGCCAGTGGGTGGAAAAGGCCGGCGTAGCCATGACCGCCCTCTATCACCCCGCCGCCATCCTCCGGGACCCCGGCAAGCGGCCAGAGACCTTTGACGACCTGAAAAGCCTACAGGCCAAGATCCGCCAGGTGTGCAGCAGGACTTATGGATTGACTTAACTGTCATTGCGAGGAGGGCGCAGCCCAACGCGGCAATCCGCGTCCCCCGTCCCTCGCAATGACAAACAAACGCCCCCGCTCCATGCTAAAAATGTGGAGCGGGGGCGCTGTCTTCCCTTGCTACTTCGTATGCTCTTTTACATACTCCTCCAAAAACTGATACAGTTCCTCTTTGGTGTCCCCGTTGACGATCCTGGGCGGGTCCCAGTCCATATCCGTCAAGTCCATGCGATACGCGATCTCTCCGTCTCGGCCATCTTCCACCATCCGCTGCACCACGCTCCCATCCACTACGCCGTCGATGATGGGGATCAGCCCCCACCCGGACAGATTCTTGATATACAGATTGGGTGGTGAGGTCAGCTCCTCCTCCGTGATGCGGCAGTCAAATCCGTCCTGCTCCAGCGTCTGTATCAGCGCTTCACTCATGCCATGGAATCCCATCAGTGCCGTTTCATTACGCGCATACACAAGGAAAGAATCTGCTCTCTGCAACAGCTCCCGCATCTCCGGGTAGTCCGCTTTTTGTATCCCGTGTACACTGACCCACAACAGGCAGTCGCTTCCCTCCTGAGACAAAACCGTTTGATTGGGACAGTCCGGCGAAGCAAAAAAAGTCTTTTGCACTTTGCAGCTTGCCAACAGGTACGCTTCTCCCGCGTATTTATCCGTGTAAACATCCGGGTAGACCTTTTGCACCACAACGTCGGTCCACACCACAGGATGGTGCTGACTCAATGAAAATATCTCATCAAAGTACAAGAGTCTGGAGGAATCCGGGGCATTGGTACTCCCCCCGCCCTCCCCGTTTTTCCCCTGACAGCCGCAGCACAGGGACAGGAGCATGAGCAGGCTCAGTACCGATGCCATTACGTTTCGTTTCATCGTTGCCACTCCCTTCTTGTTCGATCTTTGTTGCTTTTTCGCCGCTCTTCTACTCTCACTATAACTGATTTTCGCGGAAAAGCAAGTTTTTCTACAGAAATGCTCCCCCCAAGGGCTTTACTTTTTTCGTTTTTTCAGGCATACTTTTGAATTGACTGAAAAAAGGAGAGATTGAAACGACATGAAAAAGAAGTCATCTGGTTTCAGCGGCTCGCTGGGCTTTGTGCTGGCCGCCGCTGGCAGCGCTGTTGGCGTGGGCAACATCTGGCGCTTTCCCTATCTGTGCGCCAAGGACGGGGGCGGCCTGTTCCTGGTGGTCTATCTGGTGCTGGTGCTCACCTTCGGCTTTGTCCTGCTGACCACCGACGTGGCCATTGGCCGCCGCACCAAGCTCAACGCCCTGAACGCCTATGCCGCTCTGGGGGAGAAGTGGCGCTTTCTGGGCTTTCTCACCTTCCTGGTGCCCGCCCTCATCATGACCTATTACTCCGTCATCGGCGGCTGGATCTTAAAGTATCTCACCGCCTATCTCACCACCGACGGCTCCGCACCCGCCCAGGACGGCTATTTCACCGGCTTCATCACCGCCCCGGTGGCCCCCATCGTGTTCACCCTGGTCTTTTTGGCCTTCACCGCCTTCGTGGTCTACTGCGGCGTGGAGAAGGGCATCGAGCGCTATTCCCGCATCCTCATGCCCGGCCTGCTGCTGCTCATCGTGGGCATCGCCATTTTCTCCCTCACCCTGTCCTATCAGGGGGAGGACGGCGTCACCCGCACCGGCCTGCAGGGTCTGGGGGTCTATCTTCTGCCCAATCTGGAGGGGCTGACGGTACAGCGCTTTCTCCAGGTTCTGCTGGACGCTATGAGCCAGCTGTTCTTCTCTCTCAGCGTGTCCATGGGCATTATGATCACCTATGGTTCCTATGTGAAGGACGATGTGGACCTGGGCAAGGCCACAAACCAGATTGAAATTTTCGACACCGCCGCCGCCTTTTTGTCCGGCATGATGATTATCCCCGCCGTCTATGTCTTTTTGGGCACCGAAGGTATGACCTTCGGCCCCAGCCTGACCTTTGTCTCCCTGCCCAAGGTGTTCCAGTCCATGGGCCTGGTGGGCCGCCTGGTGGGTGCAGCCTTCTTCCTGATGCTGGGTTTTGCCGCTTTGACCTCCTGTGTGTCCGTGATGGAGACCCTGGTGGCCAACTGCATGGAGCTGTTCCACAAGAGCCGGAAGCAGATGTGCGCCGTCATCGGCCTGTACTCCCTGGTCACCGCCGTGCTCATCTGCCTGGGCTATAACGCCCTGTACTTCGAGCTGCCCCTGCCCAACGGCTCGGTGGGCCAGCTGCTAGACGTGATGGACTATATCAGCAACAGCTTCCTCATGCCCTTCATCTCCCTGCTCACCAGCATCCTCATCGGCTGGATCGTGGGTCCCAAGTGGATCTGCGACGAGGTGCAGAAAAACGGCGAGCCCTTCCCCCGGGCCGGTCTTTACAGCGTCCTCGTCCGCTATGTGGTCCCCGTGGTCATGCTGATCCTGTTTTTGGTGTCCACCGGCCTGTGGAAGCTGAACTTCTGAGTGCATCCATAAGAATCAGCGCATGAAAATCGCCCCGCCGTTTGGCGGGGCGATTTGCGTCTCTATGGGGATTATCGGGCGGTCTCCCGCTGGAATTTCTCCAGATAGGCGTTTTGTAGCAGCTTCAGACGCTGGGGGTCCTTGCCGCCCACGGGGATGCCGTCGATGGACTCGGCCTTCATGCACAGGGCGCTGGAGCTGGTGACGATGACCTCATCGGCGTTCATCAGCTCCACCATGGAGAAGGGCTTCTCCACCACGGGGATGCCGTGCTCCCGGGCCAGCTGCAGCAGGTGCTTGCGGGTGATGCCGGGCAGGATCAGCTCGTCGGTGGGAGCGGTGTGCAGCACGCCGTCCTTCAGCATGGAGATGTTGCTGTGGGCGCACTCGGTCACCCGGCTGCCCCGGTGGAGCACCGCCTCGTCACAGCCCCGCTCCACGGCCCGCTGGTTGGCCAGCACGCTGGGGATCAGGTTCAGCGTTTTGATGTTGCACATCTTAAAGCGGATGTCCTCCATGGAGATGAGCTTATAGGGCTTGTCCATGGACTTCATGGTGTGGGGCTTCACATAGATCATCAGGCTGGGCTTCACCTTCTCCGGGTCGGGGAAGGGGTGATTGCGCATACAGGCGCCCCGGGAGATCTGCCAGTACAAAAACTGCACCGGGCTCTCCTCCGCCGCGTCGATGACCTTTTGCAGCTCGGCCTTCACCTGGTCCCGCTCCATGTGGAAGGGGATCTCCAGCAGCCGCAGGCTGTTGTACGTCCGGTCCAGGTGGTCGTCCAGGGCAAAGGGCACCCGGTTGGCCACGCAGGTGGCCTCGTAAATGCCGTCGCCAAAGTACAGCGCCCGGTCCTCCATGGGCACGGTCATCTCCTCCAGCGGCCCGATTTTTCCGTTATAATATCCGACTTCTTTCATTTTAATCTCTCCCCTAAATATATTGATGTTGCGAATGCCCTTTATTTGCGTAGGGGCCGATGTCCCCATCGGCCCGCTTTTGCTTACATCGAATGCCTCAGCTGATACATCTGCCAGAAATACCACACCGTCCAGGCGCACAAGGAACCCACCAGCGCCCCGGCCAGCACATCGCTGGGGTAGTGGACGCCCACATACAGCCTGGACAGGCCCATGCACACGGCCATGACCACCAGCAGACACCGCACCCCCAGCCACTGGCTGGGCAGGGCCCGCCAGAAGATCATGGCGGCGGCAAAGGCGGCGCAGGTGTGGCCGGAGGGGAAGGAGTTGGGGTCCGCCTCGTTGATGAGGGGGATCAGTCCCACCACATCCAGCCAGGGCCGGGGCCGCATGATCAGCGGCTTTAAGATCAGGTTGGTACACACCAGGCCCAGCAGCATGGCGCACAGGGCCAGCATCCCCGCCGGGCGGGTGTTCCGGTGACACAGCATGGCCAGGGAGACAGCGATCCAGATCATCCCCCCGTTGCCCAGGGAGGTGTAGCCCGCCGCCAGCGGGTCCAGCCAGGCCGTTCGGGCGTCCTGGAGCATCAGGAGGAATCCGGCGTCCATCCCTTGCAGCGCACTTAACATTCTTTTCCGCCTTTCTGTCCTTGACGGGGGTCCGGCCCCCGTCTATAATAAATTTGAAAGCAAAATCGCCTTTTTTCGCCCTGTTTTTTTACAGGTCCACTATCATTATAGCGGTTATCCGTTCCGGGCGCAAGGCACTTTCTTATTAAGCTATCTTTAATCTTTTGTGAACAGAATGTTTCTTTCCCACCCAAACACAAAAATCACACGGAAAAGGAGGTCCTGGGTATGAAGCAGATCATCTGTCTGGCCGGGCAGCCCTGGTCCTCCTCCCCCGGGCGGACCCAGCAGCTGCTCTCCCGCCTGCGGGACACGCAGGTGCTGTATTTCTCCCCCGCCGCCGGGCGGCTGGACCGCTCCTATTTAAAAAAGGGCAAAAAGGTCCGGCCCAACATCACCGCCTATACCCTGCCCCCCACCTGGGTCCCGGTGGAGGAGGCCTATGGCCGCCTGCTCCGCCCCGGGCAGCGGAAGGTGAGCCGGTTCATCCAGGGGGTGGCCGCCCGCCACCGCTTTCGGGAGCCTCTGCTGTGGACCACCGACCCCCGGCAGGTCCATCTGCTGGACCTGCTGGACTACGGCGGCCTGGTCTACGACTGTGACCGGGAGTGGGACGACCTGCCCCCGGACTGGGAGGGCTGTCTGGCCGGGGCCGCCGACGTGGTCTTTGCCGCCTCCTCCCTGCTGGCGGACCGGCTGGCCCCGTGCAGCCCCAACGTGGCCCTGCTGCCCAACGGGGTGAATTTCCCTCTGTTCTCCCAGCCCTCCGACCTGGCCTTTGACCCCCTGCCCAAAGCTGCGGGGCCGGTGCTGGGCTGGGTCGGGACCATCCGGCCCGAGCTGGATTTAGAACCCCTGCTCTACGCCGCCCGGACCATGCCCCGGTGGACCTTTGTCCTGCTGGGGCCCCAGGGGGAGGGCAATCCCCTCCTGCCCCGGCTGCGGCGGCTGCCCAACGTCATCCTGCCCGGGGGCTGCCCCATGGCCCAGGTACCCGACTGGCTCTATCGGTGCAATATCCTCATGGACTTTCTTCGGGATGACCGCACCTGTGACGACCTGGTCTCCTGCCGGATGCTGGAGTATCTGGCCACCGGGCGGCCCGTGGTGTCTATGCTGTGGCCCGACCAGATCGAACCCCTGCCCGACGTGGTATACGGCGCCCACTCCGAAGAAGAATTTCTTACCCTGTGCCGCCACGCCCTGGACGAGCCGCCCAACTTCGCCGCCCAGCGCCGCCGGGACCGGGCCGAGGCGGCCTCCTGGCCCCTGCGGTGTACCCAGGTGGTGAACATCCTCACCACGGCGGGGCTGCTATGACCCCAATCAAGCCGCCCCTATCACCCTTTTGGTATAGCCGGAGTTCACTTTCCATATTGGGATACAACAATGCCCCGCCACAGCTCTTTCTTCTTGTGCAAGGCGACAAAATCGCCGATATCCCTTGCAAAGTTCGTCAATTTTCGTTAAAATAAGAACCTAAGTTGCCGTTTCTGTGAAGGAGGTATGCGCAATGGCCCACCGTTTCCGCTCTTGTGTGTTTCTGTGTCACCACTGCGCCCGCCGTCAGGGACGCAACATGCCCAAAACTCATTGAACACGCTCCGTCAGGCTGTCTGCGCGCAGACAGCCTGACGCTTTTTCTCCCGTTTCAAACCGGGGGAGCCAGTTGAAAGGAGAGATCACAATGAAAAAAGTCGCCGTCATTATGGGTTCTGACTCTGATTGGCCCGTGGTCAAGGGGGCCTGCGCCCAGTTAAAGGAGTTCGGCATCCCCTATGAGGCTCACATTCTCAGCGCCCACCGCACCCCCGCCCAGGCGGCGGAGTTTGCCCGGGACGCCCGGAAAAACGGCTTTGGTGTGCTCATCTGTGCCGCCGGAATGGCCGCCCACCTGGCCGGGGCCTTTGCCGGAAACTCCACCCTGCCCGTTATCGGCATCCCCATGAAGGGGGGCGCCATGGACGGACTGGATGCCCTGCTGGCCACCGTGCAGATGCCCAGCGGCATTCCCGTTGCCACTGTGGCCCTGAACGGAGCCAAGAACGCCGCCGTGCTGGCCGCCCAGATCCTGGCCGTGGCCGATGATGACCTGGCCGCCAAGCTGGATGCTGCCCGGGAAAAGATGGCCCGGCAGATCGCCGAGAAAGAGGCCAAGCTCCAGGCGGAGCTGGACTAAAGATGATCCCAGCGGGCGGATGATATCCGCCCCTACCGAGATGATCCCAGCGGGCGGATGATATCCGCCCCTACCGAATAGACATCAATGCGATATCAAGAGATATAAAAGGGAAAGGATGTTTCACATGAAGAAAGTCGAGCAGCTGTACGAGGGCAAGGCCAAGAAGGTCTATTCCACCGAGGACCCCAACGTGGTCATCGTCTCCTATAAGGACGACGCCACCGCCTTTGACGGCCTGAAGAAGGGCACCATCACCGGCAAGGGTGCCATCAACAACCAGATGACCAACTTCCTGATGCAGCAGCTGGAGAAGGCCGGCGTACCCACCCACTTTGTCCAGGAGCTCAGCGAGCGGGAGACCGCTGTGAAGAAGGTCTCCATCGTCCCCCTGGAGGTCATCGTGCGCAACATCTCCGCCGGTCACTTCGCCAGCAACTATGGCGTGAAGGAGGGCATCGTGTTCGACGAGCCCACCATCGAATTCTCCTATAAGAACGACGACCTGCACGACCCCCTGATCAACAGCTATCACGCCGTGGCCCTGAAGCTGGCCACCTGGGATGAGATCGCCCTGATCAAGAAGTACGCCTTCCAGGTCAACGACTTCCTGAAAAAGACCCTGCTGGAGTGCGGTGTCACCCTGGTGGACTTTAAGCTGGAGTTCGGCAAGACCGCCGACGGCACCATTGTCCTGGCCGATGAGATCAGCCCCGACACCTGCCGCTTCTGGGATGCCAAGACCGGCGAGAAGCTGGACAAGGACCGCTTCCGCCGGGACCTGGGCAACGTGGAGGGCGCTTATCAGGAGATGGCCCGCCGTCTGATGGGCAAGTAAGCCGCAGCAGGGAGGTAACACATGGGAGGTTTTTTTGGGGCCGTCTCTCAGCGGGATGTCACCCTTGATATTTTCTTCGGAGTGGACTACCACTCCCACCTGGGCACCCGCCGGGGCGGCATGATCATGTTCGATGAGAAGGACGGCTTTCAGCGCCAGATCCACAACATCGAAAACACCCCCTTCCGCACCAAGTTCGAGCGGGACCTGGCCGACTTTCACGGCTGCAGCGGCATCGGCTGCATCAGCGATACCGATCCCCAGCCCCTGCTGGTGCGGTCCCACCTTGGCCTGTATGCCATCTCCACGGTGGGCATCATCAACAACGCCGATGAGCTGATCCAGACCTATTTCTCCGACCACGGTCACCAGTTCATGGCCATGAGCTCCGGCCGGGTGAACGCCACCGAGCTGGCCGCCGCCCTCATCAACCAGAAGGACGACCTGGTCTCCGGCATTCTCCACGCCCAGGAGATGATCCAGGGCTCCCTCACCCTGCTCATCCTCACCGAGCGGGGCGAGATCATCGCCGCCCGCGACCGGCTGGGCCGTCTGCCCGTACTCATCGGCAAAAACGACGAGGGCTGCTGCGTCTCCTTCGAGTCCTTTGCCTATCACAAGCTGGGCTATCAGGATTCCCACGAGCTGGGCCCCCGTGAGATCGTAAAGGTCACTGCCGACGGCTGGCAGACCCTGTCCCAGCCGGGGAAGGACATGAAGATCTGTGCCTTCCTCTGGTCCTACTACGGCTACCCCAACTCCAACTACGAGGGCGTGAACGTAGAGGTCATGCGCTATCGCAACGGCGAGCGCATGGCTCAGGACGACAAGGAGCGGGGCGTGGCCCAGGACCTGGACTATGTGGCCGGCGTGCCCGACTCCGGCCTGCCCCACGCCATCGGCTATGCCAACGCCAGCCATGTGCCCTTTGCCCGCCCCTTTGTGAAATACACCCCCACCTGGCCCCGGTCCTTTATGCCCACCAATCAAAATGTGCGCAACCAGGTGGCCAAGATGAAGCAGATCCCCGTGCCCGAACTCATCCAGGGCAAAAAGCTGCTGTTCGTGGACGACTCCATCGTCCGTGGCACCCAGCTGCGGGAGACGGTGGAATTTCTGTATGAGAGCGGCGCAAAAGAGGTCCACATGCGCTCGGCCTGCCCGCCCATCATGTATGGCTGTAAATATCTGAACTTCTCCAGCAGCAACTCTGAGATGGAGCTGCTGGCCCGCCGCACCGTGCAGGAGCTGGAGGGGGACGAGGGCCAGAAGCACCTGGACGAGTATGCCGATGCCAGCACCCAGCGGGGCCAGTGCATGCTCAAGACCATCTGCGAGAAGTTCGGCTTCGACTCTCTGGGCTTCCAGTCCCTGGACGGCCTGCTGGATGCCATCGGCATTGACCGGGACAAGGTCTGTACCTACTGCTGGAGCGGCAAAGAGTGATTTTCTGGTTTTCCACCCCGCTGGGGTGGAAAACCATCTAATATGATTTTTGGAGGTTTCAACATGAAGAACTCCCATTCCGAGTCCTACGCCGCCGCCGGCGTGGACGTCACCGCCGGTTACGAGTCGGTGGAGCGCATCAAGCCCATGGTAGAGTCCACCTATATCCCCGGCGTCATGGGCACCCTGGGCGGCTTCGGCGGCATGTTCGCCCCCGACGTGGCCGGGATGAAAAAGCCCGTGCTGGTCTCCGGCACCGACGGCGTGGGCACCAAGCTCCGCCTGGCCCAGCTGATGAACAAGCACGACACCATTGGCATCGACTGCGTGGCCATGTGCGTCAACGACATCATCTGCGGCGGCGCGGCCCCCCTGTTCTTCCTGGACTACATCGCCTGCGGCAAGAACGACCCCGCCCGCATCGCCGAGATCGTCACCGGCATCACCGAGGGCTGCCGCCAGTCTGAGTGCGCCCTGGTGGGCGGCGAGACCGCCGAGCACCCCGGCCTGATGCCCGATGACGACTATGACGTGGCCGGTTTCTCCGTGGGCATCGTGGACGAGGAGAAGATCATCGACGGCAAGCGCCTGGCCCAGGGCGACACTCTCATCGGTCTGGCCTCCACCGGTGTCCACTCCAACGGCTTCTCCCTGGTGCGCAAGGTGCTGGACGTGGAGCACGCCGACCTCACCTCCCCCGTGGAGCAGCTGGGGGGCAAGAGCCTGGGCGAGACCCTGCTCACCCCCACCCGCATCTATGTCAAGGCCATCAAGGCCCTGCTGAAGGCCGGCATTGACATCCACGCCGTCAGCCACATCACCGGCGGCGGTTTCTACGAGAACGTCCCCCGCATGATGACCGACGGCCTCACCGCCCGCATCCGTCTGGATTCCTTCCCCAAGCTGCCCATCTTCCAACTGATCCAGGACAAGGGGAACATCCCTGAGCGGGACATGTACAACACCTTTAACATGGGCATCGGCATGATCCTGGCCCTGCCCGCCGGACAGGCCCAGCAGGCCCTGTCCGTCCTGGCCGATGCCGGTGAGAGCGCCTATGCCATCGGCGAGGTGGTCGCCGGGGCCGACGGCGTGGAGCTGGTGTGATGAAGCGCATCGCCGTGCTGGTCTCCGGCGGCGGGACCAATCTTCAGGCCCTCATCGATGCCCAGGGCCGGGGCGAGATCGTAAACGGCTCCATCGCCGCCGTGATCTCCTCCTCCCCCGACGCTTACGCCCTGGAGCGGGCCGAAAAGGCGGGCATCCCCGGCTATGTGATAGACCGGCGGGATTACCCCTCCAACCAGGCCATGACCGTGGCCCTGGTGGACAAGCTGCACCAGCTGGACATCCAGCTGGTGGTGCTGGCCGGATTTATGACCATCCTCACCGAGGAGATGGTCCGGGCCTTCCCCAACGCCATTTTGAACATCCACCCCGCCCTGATCCCCTCCTTCGCCGGACCGGGGTGCTATGGACTTCATGTCCACGAGAAGGCCCTGGCCTATGGGGTCAAGCTGTCCGGGGCCACCGTCCATTTTGTCAGCCCGGAGTGCGACGGAGGGCCCATCGTGCTGCAAAAGGCGGTGGAGGTCCTGCCCGACGATACGCCGGAGGTGCTGCAGCGGCGTATCATGGAGCAGTGCGAGTGGAAGCTGCTGCCCCAGGCCGTGTCCCTGTTCTGCCAGGACCGCCTGTCGGTGGAGGGCCGCACTGTCCGCATCCTGGAGAAGTGATGTAAGGCCCTCTCCGCCCAGTGTGCGCACTGGGCACCTCCCCCAAAGGGGGAGGCAAGGGGTTCAGCAAACGAAAGCCATTCTTGGCTCCCCCTGTGGGGGAGCTGTCACGGGCGCAGCCCGTGACTGAGAGGGCATCCTATCAAAACCCAAACACGCGGTGTAACTGACGGAAGTGGAACAGACCACGGGGAGCATCGCCTGTGCATTCTGCCGACCGTCTGGGCGCACCGAATCTCGCTTTGCGGGGTTGGTGCGCCCTGTTTTCACATCAGACAGGAGGAATGAAACATGAAGCTGCTGGATCTGGAGCAGTATCTCGCCCAGCATACCTACCCCGGCCGGGGCATCGCCCTGGGCCGTACCCCCGACAACAATAAGGTCGCCGTGGCCTATTTCATCATGGGCCGCAGCGAGAACAGCCGCAACCGCATCTTCGAGGAGACTGAGGACGGCATCCGCACCCGGGCCTTTGACGAGAGCAAGATGACCGACCCCTCCCTCATCATCTATCACCCCGTGCGCATTCTGCCCAACGGCATGACCGTGGTCACCAACGGCGACCAGACGGACACCATCCGGGACCACATCCAGCAGGGCCACTGCTATCGCCACGCCCTGAACACCCGGGCCTTCGAGCCCGACGGCCCCAACTTCACCCCCCGCATCTCCGGCGTGGTGAAGCCCGACTGCACCTATAACCTGTCCATTCTGAAGAGCCTGGACGGGGACCCGGACTGCTGCTGCCGCTATTTCTTCGAGTATGACCACGCCGCCCCCGGGGTGGGCCACTTCATCCACACCTATCAGGAGGACGTGAATCCCCTGCCCTCCTTTGAGGGGGAACCCCGCCGGGTGGCCATTCCCCAGCTCTCTGCCCAGGAATGGGCCAAAAAGCTGTGGGCCAGCCTGAACGAGGACAATAAAGTCTCTCTCTATGTGAGCATGATCGACGTTCACACCGGCAGCCGGGACAGCGTCATCATCAACAAGCACGGCTGATCGGAGGGACAGATCATGAAGGAACTGGAACTGAAATATGGCTGCAACCCCAATCAAAAGCCCGCCCGCCTGTCCATGGACCAGGGGGAGCTGCCCCTGGAGGTACTCAATGGCCGCCCGGGATACATCAACTTTATGGACGCCCTGAACTCCTGGCAGCTGGTGCGCGCCCTGAAAAAGGCCACCGGCCTGCCCGCCGCCGCCTCCTTCAAGCACGTCTCCCCCGCCGGGGCCGCCCTGGGCCAGCCCCTGACTGACGTGGAGCGGAAAATTTACTTTGCCCCGGCGGGGGACCTGTCCCCCATCGCCTGCGCCTATGTCCGTGCCCGTGGGGCTGACCGGCTGTGCTCCTTCGGCGACTGGGCCGCCCTGTCCGACGTGTGTGACGAGGACGCTGCCCGGGTGCTGGCCGAGGAGGTGTCTGACGGCGTCATCGCCCCCGGCTACACCGACCAGGCCCTGGCCATCCTCCGCACCAAGAAGAAGGGCGGCTATAACGTGGTCCAGATCGACCCGGACTATACCCCCGCCCCGGTGGAGCGCCGGACCATCTTCGGCGTGACCTTCGAGCAGCGGTATAACGACCTGGCCATCACTGAGGAGCTGCTGCAAAACATCGTCACGGAGCACAAGGAGCTGTCCCAGCAGGCCAAAAACGATATGCTGCTGGCCCAGATCGTGCTGAAGTATACCCAGTCCAACTCGGTGTGCTACGTGAAAAACGGCCAGACCCTGGGCGTGGGGGCCGGACAGCAGAGCCGTATCCACTGCACCCGTCTGGCCGGGGACAAGGCGGACATCTGGTGGCTGCGCCAGCACCCCAAGGTTTTGTCTCTGCCCTTCCTGCCCGACATCCGCCGCCCCGCCCGGGACAACGCCATCGACCTGTATATCTCCCAGGAGCACGACGACGTGCTCTCTGAGGGGGTGTGGCAGACCATCTTCACGGAAAAGCCCCCCGTCCTCACCCAGGAGGAGAAGACCGCCTGGATCGCACAGCAGTCCGGCGTCACTGTGGGCTCCGATGCCTTCTTCCCCTTCGGCGACAATGTGGAGCGGGCCCACAAGTCGGGCGTGAAGTACATCGTCCAGCCCGGCGGCTCCATCCGGGACGACCAGGTCATCGCCACCGCCGACAAATACGGCATGGTCATGGCATTTACGGGCATAAGACTGTTCCACCACTGAAAAGAGTGATGAGATAGGAGTTAGGAGGTAGGAGTCTATGAACGACAACAGCCCCAGCAGGACAAAAAGTCTGTTGTTTGCCAAGCGGATCGTTCATCTATACCAATACCTCTGCGACGAAAAGAAGGAATATGTCCTGTCAAAACAGCTGCTCCGCAGTGGGACCAGCATCGGAGCTAATCTGGCAGAAGCCCAGTATGGAAGCAGCCGAAAGGACTTTCTGAATAAAACCTACATTGCCTTAAAAGAATGTGCTGAAACACTATATTGGTTGGAATTGTTGTATTCCTGTGATTACTTGACACAGGCAGAATACGCCTCTATGTTCCACGACTGTGAAGAATTGCGGAAAATTCTCGCATCAATCACACGCACCATGCGAAATTCTGATTAACTCATCTCTCATCACTCATCACTCCTAACTAAAAAGAAAGGTGAATGAAACCATGAAAGTATTAGTAGTCGGCGGCGGTGGCCGCGAGCACGCCATCTGCTGGAAGCTGGCCCAGTCCCCTAAGGTGACCGAGCTTTATTGCGCCCCGGGCAATGCGGGCATCGCCCAGGTGGCCACCTGTGTGCCCGTCAGCGCCACGGATGTGGAGGGCATGGTGAAGTGGGCCAAGGACAACGCCATGGACTTTGTCATGGTGGCCCCGGATGACCCCCTGGCTCTGGGTATGGTAGACGCCATGGAGGCCGCCGGCATCCCCGCCTTCGGCCCCCACGCCAACGCCGCCGTCATCGAGGCCAGCAAGGCCTTCTCCAAGTCCCTGATGAAGAAGTATCACATCCCCACCGCCAAGTACGAGACCTTCACCGACCTGGACGCCGCCCTGGCCTATATCCGCCGGGAGGGCGCCCCCATCGTGGTCAAGGCCGACGGCCTGGCCCTGGGCAAGGGCGTTGTGGTCGCCGCCACCGTGGAGGAGGCGGAAAAGGCCGTGCGGGAGATGATGGAGGACCACAAGTTCGGCGCCTCCGGCTCCACCGTGGTCATCGAGGAGTTCATGGTTGGCCCCGAGGTCACCGTGCTGGCCTTCTGCGACGGCGAGCACCTGGTGCCCATGCTGTCCAGCCAGGACCACAAGCGGGCCTACGACGGCAACCAGGGTCCCAACACCGGCGGCATGGGCGCTTTCTGCCCCTCCCCCAACTATACCCCCGACATCGCCGCCCGGTGCGAGAAAGAGATCTTCCAGCCCACCGTGGCCGCCCTTCAGGCGGAGGGCCGTCCCTTCAAGGGCGTCATCTACTTCGGTCTGATGCTCACCGCCGACGGCCCCAAGGTGGTGGAGTACAACGCCCGCTTCGGCGACCCGGAGACCCAGCCCATCCTGTCCATGCTGGACACCGACCTGATGGACATCTTCCAGGCCTGTGTAGACGGCACCCTGGACCAGGTGGACGTGAAGTGGAAGTCCGGCGCGGCCTGCTGCATCGTGCTGGCCTCCGGCGGCTACCCCGTGGAGTATAAGAAGGGCTATCCCATCTCCGGTCTGGAGGAGGCGGGCAAGTCCGCCGTGGTCTTCCACGCCGGGACCAAAAAGGCCGACAACGGCGACATCCTCACCAACGGTGGCCGTGTCCTGGGCGTCACCGCCACCGGCGACACCCTCCCCCAGGCCATCGCCAACGCCTATGCCGCTGCCAAGCCCATCTCCTTCCAGGATATGCACTTCCGCACCGACATCGGCAAGGTGTAACGCCCCGCAACTCCCCCTTGTGCAACCCCGGTCCTTTGTGGTAAAATACGTTAGAATACGACAAAGTTGCCGCTCAGGCAGTGTTTTAACGAGGTGTCACCATGGATCATCCCTTCCGCAGCGCCATGTTCGGCGGCTTTAACCGCCAGGACGTATTAGAATATCTGGAGAACTCCGCCCAGCAGGCGGCCCAGCAGCAGCAGGAGCTTCAGGCCCAGCTGGACCAGGCCCGGCAAGAACTGACTGACCGCCAGAGCCAGGAGAGCGACGGCCAGGAGCAGCTGGAGAAAGCCCAGCAGGAGGCCGAAGCCCTCCAGAGCCAGCTGGACCAGGCCAACGCCGACCTCACCATCAGCCGGGAGACCGTCTCCCGCCTGTCTGAGGAGCTGGAGCAGGCCCGGCAGGAGCTTCAGACCTGGAAGGACAAGGCCGCCGCCTTAGAGCCGGACGCCCAGGCCTATGCCGCCCTGAAGGAGCGGGCCGCCGGGCTGGAGCTGGACGCCCACCGCCGGGCCCAGCTGGTCCAGGACCAGGCCGAGGGCCAGGTGCGCCAGCTCCACGAGCAGATGGCCCAGTGGTCCAACCAGGTCCGCCTGGAGTACGAGGCCCTGCGGGCCGAGGTGGAGTCCACCGTGACCCACGCCGCCCGCCAGCTGGAGCAGGCGGGCAAGGCCCTGGACCAGGTGAACGCCCTGATGGAGCGGCAAGAGGCCGTGATGACCACCATCGCCGCCGAAAGCCAGAAGCAGCCGGAGGAATAAACCGCCAGGGGGCGGACAGAGCCATTTTCTGTCCGCCCTCTGTTTTTTTGCATATTCCACCGGTTTTTCGGGTATATTTCCCCGGACGCCTTGCGCTTTTCTCTCTGGGCGCTTATAATAAGACCACAAATTGACTTATCAATTCTCTTGAACGATGATCGAGGTGCCTTGTTATGGATTTGAAGATACAGGACTATATCTGTCCCGGAAAGCGGGCCCATCTGGTGGGCGTGGGCGGGGTGTCCATGTCCCCCCTGGCTCAGGTGCTCCACGGCGCGGGGGTGGTGGTCACCGGCTCTGACATGCACGAGAGCGCAGAGGTGGCCCATCTGCGCGCCCTGGGCATCCCCGTGACCATCGGCCACCTGCCCCAGAGCGTGGCCGGGGCCGACTGCGTCATCCGCACCGCCGCCGTCCACGACGACAACCCGGAGATCGCCGCCGCCCGCGCCGCCGGTATCCCCGTGTTCGAGCGGGCCCAGGCCTGGGGCGCCCTGATGCGCCACTATGAAAACGCCCTGTGCGTGGCCGGGACCCACGGAAAGACCACCACCACCTCTATGTGCGCCCACATCTTCCTGGCCGCCCAGCGGGACCCCTCCATTATGATCGGCGGGGTGCTGCCCGCCCTGGGGGCCGGCCACCGGGTGGGCCACGGGGACACCATCATTCTGGAGTCCTGCGAATACTGCAACTCCTTCCTGTCCTTCTTCCCCACCGTGGCTGTCATCCTCAACGTGGACGCCGACCACCTGGACTTCTTCAAGGACCTGGAGGACGTGAAGCACTCCTTCCGCCGCTTTGCCGAGCTGGTGCCCGAAACCGGCTTTGTGGTGGCGGACCGGGATGACGCCAACACCATGGACGCCCTGGCGGGCCTGGACCGGTCCACCATCACCTTCGGCCTGGAGGATGGGGACGTCCACGCCGCTGATCTCACCTGGCACGGGGGCTTTGCCGACTTTGATGCCATGGTCAACGGCCAGTGTTATGCCCACGTGAGCCTGTCCGTCCCCGGCGTCCACAACGTGCGCAACGCCCTGGCCGCCTGCGCCGCCGCCCACTGTCTGGGCATTCCCGCCGTCGCCGTGGAGGAGGGCCTGCGGGCTTTCCACGGGGCGGGCCGCCGGTTCGAGAAGAAGGGGGAGTTCCACGGGGCCATGGTCTATGATGACTATGCCCACCACCCCCACGAGCTGCAGGCGCTGCTGACCACCGCCAAGGGCCTGGGCTATCAGCGGATCATCTGCGCCTTCCAGCCCCACACCTATTCCCGCACCCACGAGCTGTTCCACGACTTTGTAGAGGTGCTCAAGCTGCCCGACATCACCCTGCTGGCGGAGATCTATGCCGCCCGTGAGACCAACACCCTGGGCATCTCCTCCAACGACCTGGCCCGGGAGATTCCCGGCTCCATCTACTGCCCCACCCTGGCCGACGTAACGGAACAGCTCCGCCGTCTGGCCCAGCCCGGCGACCTGATCCTGACTGTAGGGGCCGGGGACATCTACCAGGCGGGCGAGGCCCTGCTGAAAACGGACAACTAAATTTTGACCACAAAAATCACAACCCCGCAGCACAAGGCTGCGGGGTTGTTCTGTTCTCCTGGAGCTTATGCGTTTTCATCCAGCACCTGGGTGAAGACCTGGGGGGGCATGACGCCCACCTTGCGGTCGATCTCCTGGCCGTCCTTGAAGAAGATGACGGTGGGGATGGACATGACGCCATAGCGGATGGCCAGCTCCTGCTCGTCGTCCACGTTCACCTTGCCCACAGTGACCCGGCCCTCATATTCCTTGTCCAGGCTCTCGATGAGGGGGGCAAGCATCTTACAGGGGCCGCACCAGTCGGCCCAAAAGTCCACCATCAGCAGGCCCTTCTGCGCCAGGGCCTTGTCCAGTCCGTCCTTGGTAAAATGGATCATGATATGATCTCCTTTCTGTTTCTGTCGTTGTATCTCTTACTTCTGCTCCTCCAGCCAGGCGCAGGCGGACAGGGCGGCCACGTGGCCCTCCCCCACCGCCTTGGCCACTTGCAGAGGTCCGCCGGTGCAGTCTCCGGCGGCGAACACCCCGGGCAGATTGGTCGCCATGGTCCGGTCCACCCGGATGGTACCCCCGTCCGTCTCCAGCTGGGGCAGCAGGTCGGTGGGGGCCACCGCCTGGCGCAGGATGAACACCCCGGCACAGGGCAGCTTGGCTCCGTCCACCTCCAGGGCCGTTACTGCCTGCTCGCCAATGACGGCAAGGCGGCTGCCCTGGACAAAGGGGACGTCCCCGTCCAGGCCCTCCGGCCGCTGACCAGCCACATAGGTCACCTGACAGCCCAAGCTCTTCAGATAGTTGGCCTCTAAGGGCGCGTCCGGGCTGCGGCCCACGACGATCACCGGCTTACCCCGGTAGAGCATCCCGTCGCAGGTGGCGCAATAGCTCACGCCCCGGCCCAGATAGGTCTCCTCCCCGGGATATTTGGCCTGGCGCTGCACCCCGGGGGCCAGGATCAGGGTCTTTCCGTCGTATACCTGACTGCCCACGGTGGCGAACACGCCGCCATAGACCATCATGGACACGGCCCGCCCGGTGACAAAGTCCACCCCGGCCTTGGCCGCGTGGTCATAGAACTGCTCCAGCAGCGCTTTCCCGCTGCTGGCGGGCAGGCCAAGATAGTTGTCCACCCGCTCGGCCCGGGCCAGGGGGCTGTCCTGCCAGCGGTTGCCGATGACCAGGACGGACTTGCCCCGGCCCCGGGCCGCCACGGCGGCGGCCAGTCCTGCAGGACCGCTGCCCAGTACCAGAATATCGTGGCTCATGGTCTCGCCTCCGTTTCATGTTCCCTCTTCACACCGCTATTATACCCGATTTTTCGTCTTTGACAAGGACTGCTTTTTCCATTTCTCCACACTTTCGCCCGGCGTGGGGAAAATGCCCCGGAAATCCTTGCATACCACTCGATGAGTGGTGTATAATGGTCCGGTTAAGATATCGCGGTTCTTCATCGCCGCGCACCCAGAAAAACAGGAGGCTTCATCTATGTCGGAAGAGACGAAAACCACTGCCGCCGGAGCAGAGGGCGAGGCTGTGGAGAGCCAGAACTTTATCCACCAGTTCATCAAAGAGGACATCGCCCCCGGCGGACAGTTTGCCGGGATGCAGGTCCACACCCGTTTTCCGCCTGAGCCCAACGGCTATCTGCACATCGGCCACTGCAAGGCCCTGATCATCGACTTCGGCTCCGCCGAGAAGTTCGGCGGCATCTGCAACCTGCGCATGGACGACACCAACCCCGCCAAGGAGGACACCGAGTTTGTGGACGCCATCAAAGAGGACATCCACTGGCTGGGCTTTGACTGGGGGGACCGCTTCTTCTATGGCTCCGACTACTTCGAGGAGGACTATCGCCAGGCAGTGGGTCTCATCAAAAAGGGCCTGGCCTATGTGTGCGAGCTGACTCCCGAGCAGTTCAAGGAGTATCGCGGCGACGTGAACACCCCCGCCCGCTCCCCCTTCCGGGACCGCCCCATCGAGGAGTCTCTGGATCTGTTCCAGCGGATGCGCAATGGCGAGTTCCCCGAGGGCAAGTATACCCTGCGGGCCAAGATCGACCTGACCTCCGGCAACTTCAACATGCGCGACCCGGTGCTCTACCGCATCCGCTATATCCACCACCACCGCCAGGGAGACAAGTGGTGCATCTATCCCATGTACGACTTTGCCCACCCCATCCAGGACGCTTTGGAAGGCATCACCCACTCCCTGTGCTCCCTGGAGTATGAGGACCACCGCCCCCTGTACAACTGGGTGGTGGAGAACTGCGACCTGCCCTCTCACCCCCGGCAGATCGAGTTCGCCCGCCTGGGCATCGACCACACCGTCATGTCCAAGCGCAAGCTGCGCCAGCTGGTGGAGGAGGGCCGGGTGTCCGGCTGGGACGACCCCCGTATGCCCACCCTGTGCGGCCTGCGCCGCCGGGGCTATACCCCCACCTCCATCCGCAACTTCTGTGACCGCATCGGCGTGGCCAAGAACCCCTCCACCGTGGAGTATTCCTTCCTGGAGCACTGCCTGCGGGAGGACCTGAACGACCACGCCCAGCGGGCCATGGCCGTGCTGCGCCCGGTGAAGCTGGTCATCACCAATTACCCTGCGGGGCAGAGCGAGACCCTGACCATCGAAAATAACCCCCTGGACCCCGCCGCCGGGACCCGGGAGGTCACCTTCTCCCGGGAGCTGTGGGTGGAGGCCGACGACTTCCTCCCCGAGCCCGTGCCCAAGTATAAGCGCCTGTACCCCGGCGGGCCCGAGTGCCGCCTGAAGGGGGCCTATCTCATCAAGTGCGTGGGCTATGAGACGGACGAGAACGGCAACGTCACCGAGATCGCCGCCGAGTATGACCCCGACAGCCGTGGCGGCGACCCCGCCGATGGCCGCAAGGTGAAGGGGGCCACCATCCACTGGGTGGACGCCGCCACCGCCGTGAATGCCGAGGTGCGGCTGTATGACAACCTGTTCTCCGACGCCGACCCCGACGGCGGCGACAAGAACTTTTTGGACTGCCTGAACCCCGCCTCTCTGGAGGTGCTCACCGGCTGCAAGCTGGAGGCCTCTCTGGCCAACGCCCAGCCCTCTGACCGGTTCCAGTTCATGCGGGTGGGCTATTTCTGCGCCGACTCCAGAGACTCCAAGCCCGGTGCCCTGGTCTTCAACCGCGCCGTGTCCCTGAAGGACAGCTTCAAGCCCAAAAAGTAACTTCGTCTCACACGCGCTGCGGGTCCTCGCTTCCCGCAGCGCGCTTTTTTATCAACAGACAGGAGGAATTTGCTATGATCTCTCTGCAAGACGTGAAGGACGCCCAGGCCCGCATCGCCCCCTATGTGGTGCGCACCCCCCTGCTGCGCATCCCCGCTCTGGACGCCCCCCTGGGCTGCCAGGTCTATCTGAAGTTCGAGGGGTTCCAGGTCATGGGCGCGTTCAAAATTCGCGGCGCCATGAACAAGGCCCTCGCTCTCACCCCCCAGCAGCGCTCCCACGGCCTGGTGTGCGCCTCCTCGGGCAACCACGCCCAAGGGGTGGCCTGCGCCGCCCAGCGGCTGGGCGTCCGCTCCGTCATCGTCATGCCCACCAACGCCAACCCGGTGAAGCTGGCCGGAGTCAAGTCCTTCGGCGGCGAAGTGGAGCTGGTGGGCACCCTGTCCTCCCAGCGGGAGGCCCGGGCGGAGGAGCTGTCCCGGGTGGAGGGCATGGTGAACATCCACCCCTATGCCGACCCCTATGTGGCTGCGGGCCAGGGGACCATCGGTCTGGAGATCGTGGCCGACCTGCCTGACGCGGCGGCGGTGGCCGTGCCCATCGGCGGCGGCGGACTGATCTCCGGCGTGGCCACGGCGGTAAAGGGCCTCGCCCCCAATATCCGCACCATCGGCGTGGAGCCTGCCGGGGCCCCCCGCTATGGCAAGAGCCGGGCCGCCGGGGAGCCTGTGGCCCTGGAAAAAGTAGAGACCATCGCCGACGGCACCCGCACCGACCACGCCAACCCGGACAACTTCCAGATGATCCAGGCCCGGGTGGACGACCTGTGCGCCGTGGACGACGCCCAAATCCGCCAGGCCATCCGCCTGCTCATGGACAAGGCCAAGCTGACGGTGGAGCCCTCCGGCACCCTGCCTGTGGCCGCCGCCCTGGCGGGGGCCCTGCCCGTCAAGCCGGAGGATAAGGTGGTCTTCGTCCTCTCCGGCGGCAACCTGGACCCCGCCCTGGCCGCCCAGCTGCTCCAGGAGTGACCTTTTCACAGATGACATAAAATCGTCCGCACCTGACGCTGTTGTTCAGGCGCGGACAATTTTTCATATGAAGATCAGTTCATATTGATCCAGGTCATAAGCGTTGGCGAAGAAGGAGCGCAGGATGGTCTCTCCGTTGGTCCGGGCGCTGTCCAGGATGCCGTTGGCGATGGCGTCGGCCTGGGCCTGCTCCTTCAGCTCGGTCATGGCCTGGTTGTTCTCGGCCAGGGAGAAGCGCTGGAAGATGCTCTCTGCCTCATAATAGACCTTGAAGGAGTCCAGCTTCAGCTCGGTGCTGAGCACCTGGACCTGGGGCAGCTTCACCCGGATGGTCTTCCGGTCCCGGTCCACGCTCCAGGTGATGGCCCCGAAGTCAAAGCCCGCCTTCACCTCCACGTCATAGCTGTAGATATACTTGCTCTGGGTGAAGGGGATGGTCAGGCCCCACAGCTCCGCCGACTTCTCCGCCACCTTCACCTCGGTGCAGTAGGCCGCCTGGGTGGCCAGCTGGCCGATGTCCTCAAAACCCAGGCGGGTGGTCTTGCCGTCGGTGCTGAACAGGCTCTTCAGCCCAAAGGCCCCGGCGGACAGCACCGCCGCCGCGATGAGCACCAGCGCCGCCACGCGCACCGCGTGCCGGGACCAAAAGCCAAGGGCTCGTCTCTTTTTCTCGCTCATGGCGTTTTCTCCTTTGTCTTTTTCGCCTTAAGTATCCTCCCCCGCCAGCCGGGCCCTCAGGCCGGAATAGCGGCGGGTCTGGCGGTCATTGGCGACCATATAGGCCACCGTCTGGTCGTCGCCCACGATGATAAATAACTCTTTGGCCCGGGTGATGGCGGTGTACAGCACGCTGCGGGACAGGAGCATAGGCGCCCCGTCCAGGACGGCCAAGATCACCGCCCGATACTCCGCCCCCTGGGCCTTGTGGACGGTGACGGCAAAGGCGGGTTCCAGCTCCCCCAGCATGTCCGGGGTGTACTCCACCACCCGCCCGTCAAAGTCCACCGTGACGATCTCCCGGTCGATCATGCGGACCACGCCGATGTCCCCGTTGAACATGCCCATGCCGGAGGCGGTACCCCCGTCCTCCCGCCAGAGCACGTCGTAGTTGTTCTTCACCTGCATCACCCGGTCCCCGGTGCGGAAGACCCAGTCGCCAAAGCGCCGCTCCCCCTTCCCGTCCAGAGGCGGGTTCAGGGCGGCCTGGAGGGCCTGGTTCAGGGCCTTGGTCCCTGTTGAGCGCCGCCGTGTGGGGGAGAGCACCTGGATCTGGTCCGCCGGGATGCCCATCCGCTCGGGCAGACGGCGGCGGCACAGGTCCACGATGGTGTCCACCGCACTCTGTCCGTCCCGCCGGGTGAGGAAAAAGAAGTCGTTGTCGTTGCGCTTTAAGTCGGGCAGCTGGCCGCAGTCCACCATGTGGGCGTTGCGGATGATGGCGCTTTGGGCCGCCTGGCGGAAGATCTCCGTCAGCCGGACGGTGGGCACCGTCCCGCTGCGGATGAGATCAGAGAACAGGTTTCCAGGCCCAACAGACGGCAGCTGGTCCGGGTCGCCCACCAGCACCAGGCGGCAGTCCCCCCGCAGGGCCTGGAGCAGGGCGGCCATCAGGGTCACGTCTACCATAGAGGTCTCGTCCACGATGACCGCGTCGGCGCTTAACGGCTCGTCGGCGTCGTGGGTGAAGACCAGCTTGCCCGTGTGGGGGTCAAAGGCGGTCTCCAGCAGGCGGTGGATGGTGGATGCCTCCGTCCCGCACAGCTCCCCCAGGCGCTTGGCCGCCCGGCCTGTGGGGGCGGCCAGGGCGGTGTCCAGGCCCATGGCCTCGAACAGGGCCAGCACCCCTCGGAGACAGGTGGTCTTGCCCGTGCCCGGGCCGCCGGTGAGCAGCATCACCTGGCGCTGGGCGGCCAGCTCCACCGCCTGGCGCTGCTGGGGGGCATAGGTGATGCCCTGGTCCCGCTGGATGCGCCGCAGCAGGCCCTCCATGTCGCTGGGGGGCAGCAGCTCGTTCTCGCTCATCTCCCGGATGCGCCAGGCGATGAGCGTCTCCGCCTCGTACAGGCTGGGGAGATAGACCCCGTCCTGTCCGGCCACCCGCTCCCGCTCCACGCAGCCCCGGGCGGCCAGGTCATCCAGGCAGTCCTCCAGCTCCTCCCCGGGCACGCTGAGCAACTGGGCGGTGGCCCCCACCAGCTTGCCCTGGGGCAGAAAGGTGTGGCCGTTATTCAGATTGTGGGTCAGCTCGAACAGCAGGCCGGCCTCCAGCCGCTGGGGGTCCTCCGTCTCTACCCCCAGGGACAGGGCCAGGGCGTCGGCCTGGGCAAAGTCTACGCCGAACTCCTCCCCCACCAGCAGATAGGGGTTGGCCTTCAGGGCCTCCAGCGCCACGTCGCCATAGCACCGGCGCAGCTGGGGCACCAGCTCCAGGGGCAGGCCGTGCTCCCCCAAGAACTCCGCCAGACGCTGCATGCCCATCTGCTGGCGGAACACGTCCCCGATCTGCCGGGCCCGCTTGGGGGAGATGCCCCGGATGCGGGTGAGCTGCTCCGGGTCGTCCTCGATGACCTGGAACACGTCCTCTCCGAACTCCTCCACCAGCAGCCGGGCGGTGGCCTTGCCCACCCCCTTCACAGCCCCGGAGGCCAGGTAGTGATAGATCTCCTTCAGGCCCTGGGGCAGGCGGCGCTCCACCACCTCCGCCTTGAACTGGGGGCCATAGGTGGGGTGCCGGGTCCAGCGGCCCCGCACGGACAGATACTCCCCCGGGGAGACGCCGGGCATGGAGCCCACCACCGTGGTCTCCTCCTCCCCACAGTCCAGGCGCAGAATCGTATAGCCGTTCTCCTCGTTCTGATAGATCACGGCGGAGACCGTCCCCTCCAGCACCTGTGCCTGTGTTGTAACTTCCTCCAAGGGACAAGCCCCCTTCTCTCTGGTAATTGCTTCGCATGTAGGGGCCGATGTCCTCATCGGCCCGCACAACAGACCCTTCCGGTCACCACGGGCCGCTGAGGACAGCGGCCCCTACTCCTAACTTCTAACTCCTAATTCCTAACTTGACAAATGTACTCCTCCAGCGCCGACGCCGGCCACAGGGCCAGGTCGGGCCAGCGGAGGGTAAGGCGCAGGGCCAGTTCCCAGCCCTGGGGGGTCAGGTCCACATCGGCGATGACCACCGGGCAGGACAGCAGCCCCAGGCCCCGCAGCCACATCAGCCCCCGCACCGTCTGCTCCAGCTCCTCCCCCGCCCCCCGTCCGGCGATGACCAGCCGGACGTTCCGGTCGGGGATGGGCCGCAGCAGCCGCCCCAGCAGCACCCAGCCCAGGGCGCACAGGCCCAGCACACACAGGACGCACAGCGCCCCCTCCATCCAAAGCTCCATCGGGCAGCACCTCCGGGCCATTCTATGCCCGGGGCCGCCCCTTCCGTTACACCGCGCCGGAAAACAGATTGATGCCCATGTGGGTCAGTCCCAGCATGATACATCCGGCGGTAAGTACCCCCAGCACCACGGCGGGCAGGGCGTTTTTCAGCCGCATGTCCAAAAAGGCCGCCGCCAGGGAGCCCGTCCAGGCCCCCGTCCCCGGCAGGGGGATGGCCACGAACAGCCACAGCCCCAGCGTCTGATACCGGCGGACCTTCTGTCCCTTCAGATGGGCCTTGGTCTCCATGCGGTCGATCAGGCCGTTCATCCGGGGGAAGTATTTCCGCAGCAGCAAAAAGACCCGGCGAATATACACAATGATAAAGGGGCTGGGGATCAGATTGCCCACCACCGCCGCGGGAAAAGCCAGGTAATAGGGCAGCCCCATGGCCACCCCAAAGGGCAGCCCACCCCGCAGCTCTACGATGGGGATCATGGACACCAGCATGGTGAACACAAATTTTCCCTGTGTTGTGGCCGTCAGCCAATTTAAAAGTTCCATTTGTTGACCTCGTTTATGGGTGTTTTGTGGATCATCCCAGCATCTTCTTCAGATACTGCCCCGTGTAGGAGCCGGGGCAGGCCGCCACCTCCTCCGGGGTGCCGGTGCAGACGATGGTGCCGCCGCCGTCGCCCCCCTCGGGGCCCAGGTCGATGATGTGGTCGGCGGTTTTGATCACATCCAGGTTGTGCTCAATGACCACCACGGTGTTGCCCGTGTCCACCAGCTTTTGCAGCACCTCGATGAGCTTGTGGACGTCGGCGGTGTGCAGGCCGGTGGTGGGCTCGTCCAGGATATAGATGGTCTTGCCCGTGGATCGCTTGGACAGCTCCGTGGCCAGCTTGATGCGCTGGGCCTCGCCGCCGGACAGCTCGGTGGAGGGCTGGCCCAGCTTCACATAGCCCAGGCCCACCTCCTCCAGGGTTTTCAGGCGGTTATAGATGCGGGGCAGGTTCTCGAAGAAGGGCAGAGCCTCGTCCACCGTCATCTCCAGCACGTCATAGATGCTCTTGCCCTTATAGCGCACCTCCAGGGTCTCCCGGTTATACCGGCGGCCCTTACACACCTCGCAGGGCACATAGATGTCGGGCAAAAAGTGCATCTCGATCTTGATGAGGCCGTCGCCGGTGCAGGCCTCGCACCGGCCACCCCGGGTGTTGAAGGAGAACCGGCCAGGGCCATAGCCCCGGCTCTTGGCGTCGGGGGTGGAGGCAAACAGGTCCCGGATGTCGTTGAACAGCCCGGTATAGGTGGCGGGGTTAGACCGGGGGGTGCGGCCAATGGGGCTCTGGTCGATGTTGATGACCTTGTCCAGATACTCCTCCCCCTCGATGCGGTCGTGCTTGCCCGGGCGGACCTTCACCCGGTTCAGGTCGGCCCCCAGCTTCTTATACAGGATCTCGTTGACCAGGGAGGACTTGCCGCTGCCCGACACGCCGGTGACGCAGGTGAAGGTGCCCAGGGGGATGGCCACGTCCACGTGGCGCAGGTTGTTTTCCGCCGCGCCGAATATCTTCAAATAGTGCCCGTTCCCGCTCCGCCGCTGGGTGGGGACGGGGATCTTCTTTCTGCCGGACAGATAGTCCCCGGTGATAGAGCCGGGGGTGTTCATCACCTCTTCCGGCGTTCCGGCGGCCACCACACGGCCCCCGTTCACCCCGGCGCCGGGGCCGATGTCCACGATATAGTCGGCCTGGCGCATGGTGTCCTCGTCGTGCTCCACCACCAGCAGGGTGTTGCCCAGGTCCCGCAGCTTTTTCAGCGTGGCCAGCAGCTTGTCGTTGTCCCGCTGATGCAGGCCGATAGACGGCTCGTCCAGAATATACAGCACCCCCATGAGGGAGGAGCCGATCTGGGTGGCCAGGCGGATACGCTGGCTCTCGCCGCCGGACAGGGTACCCGCCTCCCGGGACAGGGTGAGGTATTGCAGCCCCACAGAGCGCAGAAAGCCCAGGCGATTTTTGATCTCTTTCAAGATCTGGGCGGCGATCATGGTCTGGGTGGGATTCAGCTCCAGATGCTCCATAAAGTCCAGGGCATCGCTGACGCTCTTGCGGCAATAGCTGTCGATGTCCAGCCCGCCCACGGTGACGGCCAGGGACTCCCGCTTCAGGCGGCGGCCCCGGCAGGTGGGGCAGGGGCACTCGCTCATGCACTCCTCCAGCTCCCGCTTCACGCTGTCCGACTGGGTCTCCCGATAGCGGCGCTCCAGATTGTTCACGATGCCCTCAAAGGACTGGTACAGGGTCCCCTGGCCCCGGGGCTGGTCATAGTGCAATGTCAGCTTCTCTCCCCCGGTGCCGTACAGGATCACGTCCAGGATCTCTTTCGGCAGGTCTTTTATGGGGGTGTTCAGCTTGAACTTATATTTCTTGGACAGGGCATCGAAGTACATCCGGGAGATGCCGTCCCCCTTCACGTTGTTCCAGCCCGAGGCGGTGATGGCCCCCTCCACAATGGACAGATCCTTGTTGGGGATGATGAGGTCCGGGTCGATCTTCATCTGAGAGCCCAGGCCCATACAGGTGGGGCAGGCCCCGAAGGGGTTGTTGAAGGAGAACATCCGGGGGGTCAGCTCCTCCATGGACACGCCGCAGTCCTCGCAGGCGTAGTTCTGGGAGAACAGGATGTCCCGGTCCTCCCCCACCACGTTCACCACCACCAGGCCCCCGGCCAGGTTGGCGGCGATCTCCACGCTGTCGGTGAGGCGGCGGGTGATGTCGGGCCGGATGACCAGCCGGTCCACCACCACGTCGATCTCGTGCTTTTTGTTCTTCTCCAGCTTGATCTCTTCCGACAGGTCATAGGCGATGCCGTCCACCCGGCAGCGGACATAGCCCGACTTGCGGGCGTCCTCGAACACTTTGGTGTGCTCGCCCTTCTTCCCCCGGATCACCGGGGCCATGACCTGGATGCGGGCGCCCTCGGGCAGGGCAAGCACCTGGTCGATGATCTGGTCCACCGTCTGCTGTTTGATCTCTTTGCCGCAGATGGGGCAGTGGGGCGTGCCCACCCTGGCCCACAGCAGACGGAGATAGTCATAGATCTCCGTCACGGTGCCCACGGTGGACCGGGGGTTCTTGCTGGTGGTCTTCTGGTCGATGGAGATGGCGGGGGACAGGCCGTCGATATAGTCCACGTCCGGCTTCTCCATCTGGCCCAGGAACATGCGGGCATAGGAGCTGAGGGACTCCACATACCGCCGCTGTCCCTCGGCATAGATGGTGTCAAAGGCCAGGGAGGACTTACCCGAACCGGACAGCCCCGTGAGCACCACCAGCTTGTCCCGGGGGATGCTCACGTCGATGTTCTTCAGGTTGTTCACCCGCGCGCCTTTGACTGTGATATGAGTGTGCATTGGTCTTCTCCTTTTCCCCGTCAGGGGAGTCGTTTCAACATATTAAACCGGGGTCAGCTTGGTCAGGGGGAGCAGATAGCAGAGCAGCACGGCCCCGGTCAGCAGCAGCATGGCCACCAGGGCGGCCGCCACCGAGACGTCTGAGGGCTGGGCCTGCTCCCTGTCCTTCACCAACCAGTTCATCCTGGCCTGGAGCAGCTGCTTGTAAAGCAGCACATACAGCACGGTGAAGACGGCCAGGGCCGTGGTCTTGATATAGTCGGTCCAGCTCCCCCGCTGGGACAGCCGGGGGCCCATGGCCACCTGAATGACGGTGTACAGCTGGGGCTGGTGGACGGTTCGATTCGCCGCCGAACCGGTGAGCCCGATGATCTCCCCGGTGGAGGTGGTGGCATAGATGCCCGGTGACCAGTCAACATAGTCGCTGCCGTCCTCCCATACCAGGTCTCTGGCCCAGTAGTCGTTTATCATGCGCCCCGGCGGGGTATAGCCGCCCCGAAAGACCACCGTACCCTCCCGGCGCACCTCCACTCCCACCTGGCCGCTGGGCCAGGGGTGCTCCGGGTCGTATGGGGGCCGGGCCGTGGGGTCCCGTTTCACCTGATAGGGGCCATAGGTCTCCTCCCCCCAGCGGTAGGTGACGGTGTCCCCGGTGACGGAGAACTCCGCACTCTGTCCGTCCAGCTTGCCGGAGTAGCGGACGGTCTCCCCCGCCTGTGACCGGACCAGCAGGGCCTTTTTGCCCTCCAGGCCGATGCAGACCAGCCCCGGGTGGCTCTGAAACCAGAACGCCAGACCGGTAAAGCCTGCGATCATCACGAGCAGCAAAAGCAGCAGAATGCGTTGATAGACGCTCAGGGCCGAAAACCGGCTTTTCTTTTCCCACGGTTCTCTCTTTTCCATGGTACACCCTCCTGTTCTGTTGTTGATACGCCCCGGTCACCCGGTTTGATTTACACGGTCAGGTCCGCCGTCCTGCCCCCCACCAGGGCGATGAGGTCGGCGGGGGCCAACTCCACCTGATAGCCGATCTTCCCAGCGGAGACGGTGATGGTGTCGAGGATCTCCGCCGTCTCGTGGAAGACGGTGGGGAACTGCTTCTTCATGCCCACTGGGGAGCAGCCCCCGTGGACGTAGCCGGTGAGGGGCAGCAGCTCCTTCTGATGGATCATGGCGATGGACTTCTCCCCCACCGCCTTGGCCGCCTTTTTCAGGTCCAGGGTGTCCCCCACGGGGATGTCGAACACATAATATCCCCCGGAGGCCCCACGGGCCACCAGCGTCTTGAACACGCACTCCGGGTCCTGGCCCATAGACCGGGCCACGGTGACGCCGTCCACCGCCACCCCCTCCTCGTGGGGATAGGTGTGGGCGGTATAGGCCACCTTCTTCTGCTCCAAAACCCGCATCACATTGGTCTTTTCGTCTTTTTGCTTTGCCATGGTATTCCCTCGGTTTCTGAAATCTTATTTCCCCCGCAGTTCGATGATCTGGTCGCGCAGGGCGGCGGCAAGCTCGAATTCCAGCATTTTGGCGGCCTCTTTCATCTGCTTTTCCAGCGCGGCGATCTTGGCGGTCTTTTGCTGCTTGGTCAGGGCGGGGGCGCTGCCCTTGCGGGCCTGGGAGTCGGTCTCGTCGGACTGGGCGGAGATGTCTAGCAGGTCCCGCACCGACTTGATGACCGTCTTGGGCACGATGCCGTGCTGTTTATTATAGGCCGCCTGCTTTTCCCGGCGGCGCTGGGTCTCGTCCATGGCCCGCCGCATGGACGGGGTGACGGTGTCTGCGTACATGATGACCTGCCCCCCGGCGTTTCGGGCGGCCCGGCCGATGGTCTGGATGAGGGCGGTCTCGCTGCGCAGGAATCCCTCCTTGTCCGCATCCAGGATGGCCACCAGAGATACCTCCGGCAGGTCCAGCCCCTCCCGCAGCAGGTTGATGCCAATGAGCACATGGAAGGTGCCCAGGCGCAGGTCCCGGATGATCTCCATGCGCTCCATGGCGTCGATGTCGTGGTGCATATACCGGACCTTGATGCCAGCCCCCTGGAGATAGGCGGTCAGGTCCTCGGCCATGCGCTTGGTCAGGGTGGTCACCAGCACCCGCTCATTTCTGGCGGTGCGGGCGTTGATCTCCCCGATCAGGTCATCGATCTGGCCCTCCACCGGGCGGACCTGGATCTCCGGGTCCAGCAGGCCGGTGGGCCGGATGACCTGCTCCACGATCTGGCCGGACCGGGTGCGCTCATACTCCCCGGGGGTGGCGGAGACATAGACCACCTGGTTCACCCGCTGCTCAAACTCCTCAAATTTCAGGGGCCGGTTGTCATAGGCGCAGGGCAGGCGGAAGCCATAGTCCACCAGGGTGGTCTTTCTGGCCCGGTCCCCGTTGTACATGGCCCGGACCTGGGGCAGGGTCACGTGGCTCTCGTCGATGAACAGCACAAAGTCCTTGGGGAAGTAGTCCAGCAGGGTGTGGGGGGGCGAACCCACAGGGCGGCCCTCGATGACCCGGGAATAGTTCTCGATGCCGGAGCAATAGCCCAGCTCCTGCATCATCTCCACGTCGTACATGGTGCGCTGCTTGATGCGCTGGGCCTCGATGAGCTTGTTCTGGCTCTCGAAAAAGGCCACCCGCTCCTCCAGCTCCTTATAGATCTCCTGAATGGCCGCGTCCATCTTGTCCTTGGGGGTGACATAGTGGGTGGCGGGCCAGATGGGGATGTTGGTCAGCCGCCGGATGGGGGAGCCGGTGACCACGTTGATCTCGCTGATGCGGTCGATCTCGTCCCCGAAGAACTCCACCCGGATGGCGGTGTCCTTCCAATAGGCGGGCCACACCTCCACCGTGTCCCCCCGGACCCGGAACATGTTCCGCTCGAAGGCGATGTCGTTGCGCTCATACCGGATGGCCACCAGGCGCTTGAGCAGCTCGTCCCGCTCCAGGGTGGCCCCCACCCGCAGGGAGACCATCATGGACGCGAAGTCCTCCGGCTCGCCCAGGCCATAGATGCAGGAGACGGAGGACACCACGATCACGTCCCGCCGCTCCAGCAGGGAGGCGGTGGCGGACAGGCGCAGGCGGTCTATCTCCTCGTTGATGGCCGAGTCCTTTTCAATAAAGGTGTCCGTGTGGGGGATATAGGCCTCAGGCTGGTAATAGTCATAGTAGCTGACGAAATACTCCACCGCGTTGTTGGGGAAGAACTCCCGGAACTCGGCGCACAGCTGGGCGGCCAGGGTCTTGTTGTGGGCCAGGACCAGGGTGGGACGCTGGACCTGCTCGATGATCTTGGCCATGGTGAAGGTCTTGCCCGATCCGGTGACGCCCAGCAGCGTCTGCTCGTCCAGCCCCATCTCGATACCCCTGGACAGGGCCTCAATAGCCTGGGGCTGGTCCCCGCTGGGCTTGTATTCCGAAACCACCTGGAATTTTGCCATGTTCTCCTCCGTTTTCCCGCCGCGGCGGCGATGCTGCTGCTATTGTAGTATGTCCATCATATCAGAACCAATGTTCTAATGCAAGAACAACTTCGCTCCCCCTCCCGCCCGGGAAGGAGAGCGAAATCAAAAACGCTTCTATAGTAGTTCATAGACCGGCCTGTGGCCGCCCGACTCCGACTGGTTCAGGGACAGCACGTCCCCGTCCACAAAGATCAGGTGGTCGATCAGCTCCAGCCCCACCCCGGCCAGGGCGGAGCGGACGACGTCGGTGGTCTGCCAGTCGGCGGCGGAGGGAAAGGCCAGGTTGCTGATGTGGTTGTGGGCCAGATACAGCCCGGCGGAGCGCAGGCTCATGGCCGCCTCGGCAATGCGGCGGATGTTGATGTCAGAGGCATAGATGCTGCCCTCCGACACCTTGCGCACCCCCAGCACCTTGCCCTTGCCGTCCAGGCACAGGATATAGACCATCTCGTTGGCCACCCAAAAGAAATAGGGGGACAGCACGGCGGCGGCCTCCTCCGGGCTGTGGATGATCTGCCCCGGCGCGCCCCGCTGCTCCTGATACCGTCCGCCGATGGCGGGCACCAGCTTCAGCAGCACCGCCGTGTGCTCCCCCACCCCGGGGACTTTTTTCAGTTCCTCTGCCGGGGCGTCCAGCACCCCGGCCAGACTGCCGAAGTGGTCCACCAGCCGGTGGGCCAGCTCGTTCACGTCCCCCTGAGGGATGGCGTAGAACAGCAGCAGCTCCAGAATGCGGTGGTCGGACCAGCCCTCCACGCCCCGGGCCAGGAATTCTGTTTTGACCCGCTGCCTGTGCCCGCTGTGTCCTGGCATGGTGGACCGACTCCCTTTCTGATGGATTTCTTTCCCGCTTTTTTACTGCTTTGCGCCGTACTGCTCCAGATAGGCCTCCATCTTGGCCTTCATGTCGTCGTCGATATAGACCTTGCCGTCCACAGGGCGGTTGTGGAGGAAGTCGATGACCTCCCGCACGGTGACGATGGGGAACACCTTGATGCCATAGTCCTGGCGCAGCTCGTCCAGGGTGGAGCAGTCCCGGGTGCCCCGCTCCATCCGGTCCACGGAGACGAACAGGGCCTTCATGTTCACGTCAGCCACATGCTTGAACAGCTCGATGGACTCCCGCACGGCGGTGCCGGCGGTAACCACGTCCTCTACGATGGCCACGTCATCCCCGTCCTGGGGCTTATAGCCCACCATCGTGCCGCCCTCGCCGTGGTCCTTGGCCTCCTTGCGGTTAAAGCAATAGGGCAGGTCCCGGTCATAGCTGCGGTAGAGAGAGGCGGCGGCGGACACAGCCAGGGGGATGCCCTTATAGGCGGGCCCGAACAGGCAGGTGATGCCCTGGGGCATGTTCTCCTGGATGCAGGCGGCATAGTAGTCCCCCAGCTTAGCGGCCTGGGCCCCGGTCTTATAGTTGCCGGTGTTCACGAAATAGGGGGTCTTGCGCCCGCTCTTGGTGGTAAAATCCCCAAAGGTCAGCACGCCGGAGCGCACCATGAAAGTGATAAATTCCTCTTTATATGTCATGTTCTTAACCTCATTTCGTTTTTTCCCGGCAGCACCCGGGGAAGTTGGTATCATTATACCATTCTTTTCGGCGGGATACAACAAATAATCGGGGGACGATTTTTCCCATTGCATTTGCAGGGAACTTGTGTTACAATGCCATTCCAGTGAAAGGAGTGACAGATATTTCCCAGGAAAATGCAACTTTTTTCGGACTTTTGATCCCATTTTTGGGTACATTCCTAGGAGCGGCTTGCGTATTTTTCATGCGCCGCTCTCTCAGCGACATGGTCCAGCGCTCCCTCACCGGCTTTGCCGCCGGGGTGATGGTGGCCGCATCGGTGTGGAGCCTGCTCATCCCCGCCATTGACCAGGCCTCGGCCATGGGCCATCTGGCCTTTCTCCCGGCCTTCATCGGCTTTTGGATCGGCGTGCTGTTTCTGCTGCTGCTGGACCATGTGGTCCCCCACCTCCACCAGAACAGCGGCCAGGCGGAGGGTCCGGCCAGTCAGCTTCAGCGCACCACCATGATGGTGCTGGCCGTCACCCTGCACAACATCCCCGAGGGGATGGCCGTGGGCGTGGTCTACGCCGGATATCTGTCCGGCAGTGCCCAGATCACCGCCGCCGGGGCCATGGCCCTGTCCCTGGGCATCGCCATTCAGAACTTTCCCGAGGGGGCCATCATCTCCATGCCCCTGCGGGCGGAGGGGCTGAAAAAGTCCCGGGCCTTTGCCGGGGGCGTGCTGTCCGGGGCGGTGGAGCCTGTGGGCGCGCTGCTGACCATTCTGGCAGCGGAGCGCATCGTCCCCGCCATGCCCTATTTCCTCAGCTTTGCCGCGGGCGCCATGCTCTATGTGGTGGTGGAGGAGCTCATCCCCGAGATGTCTCAGGGCAAGCACTCCAACATCGGCACCGTGTTCTTCGCCCTGGGCTTCAGCGTCATGATGATGCTGGACGTGGCCCTGGGGTGACGTCTCCCGACGCCACACCGTATTTTCAGAAAGTAGGTATGATTTATGTACATGAATTTGCATCGCAGTGTTCTCCGCCGTCTGGCCGCCGCCGCCCTGGCCGGGACCATGATGCTCTCCCTGGCCGCCTGCGGCAGCAAGGGGGGCAGCTCCTCCAGCACTTCCTCCAGCACCAGTTCTTCCACCTCTTCCAGCACCTCCAGCTCCTCCGCCCAGAACGACGGTAAACAGCAGCAGGCCGACGTTCTGTCCGCCCTGTTGGTGGACATCAAGGGCAACGTGGAGGTGGGCAGCGCCGGAAGCTCCCTGAAGGCCGTGCCCTATGCCGCCGCCCTGCTGAACTGGGCCTCCTCCAGCACCCTGAGCCAGGAGGAGATCGACGTCATCGTCAGCGAGATGCTGAACACCGTCTCCGGTGACGAGAGCGCCGCCGCCGAGTATGCCGCCCAGCTGGGCCTGGTGAATGCCGACTGCCAGGTCCTGCTCAGCGACGACGCTGAGGAACTGCTGAACGAGGCTGGGTGCGCCGACGTGAACACCGACTGGTCCGAGCAGACCGCCGGGGTGCTGGGCCTGGTCATGGCCGCCGCCGGGGTGGAGGGTTGATTTAAGCCCGCTCTGGTCGACAGCCTTCCCCTCATCCGTCACGGCTGCGCAGCCGTTGGCAGCTCTGCTGCCTTACGGATGCGGCGTACCCCTTGCGGGTGCTGCGCTCCTCGGAATGACAGAAAAGGGTTTATTGACACGCTTGGCCGCCCGTCGGGGCGGCCTTTCCTTTTAGTACTTTTCACAAAAATGCAGAGTTCCTTTCAAATTTTCCAGAAACGCTGTTCAAATGGCAGAAGTTATGCTATACTATATTTGTTACATATCCGGGAGGACATTTTTCAAGAGGAAGGCCCCACGCCTGCCTCTTTTTTTCCGCCCGGACACACTTTAGGAGAGAAGAAGAGAGAAAGCGAGGAAAATTATCATGTTTGATGCGTTGTACGCAGGCTTTGCCGGGCTCATCGCCAACATCAGCAACTTTATGTACAGCTATCTGCTGATCATCCTGCTGCTGGCCACCGGCATCTACTTCACCTGCCGCAGCAAGTTCGTCCAGCTGCGGTTGCTGGGGGAGTCGATCCGGGTGGTCAACGAGAAGTCGGACGACAAGCACGCCGTCTCCGCCTTCGAGGCGCTGATGGTCTCCACCGCCAGCCGGGTGGGCACGGGCAACATCGTGGGCGTGGCCAACGCCATCGCCATCGGCGGCTATGGCTCCGTGTTCTGGATGTGGCTCATCGCCCTTGTTGGCGGGGCCACCGCCTTTGTGGAGAGCACCCTGGCCCAGATCTATAAAAAGCGGGACGAGCACGGCGGCAGCTATGGCGGCCCCTCCTATTATATCCAGGCCGCTTTAAAAAGCCGTTTTCTGGGCGTGGTCTTTGCCGTGGCCCTGGTCGCTACCTATGCCGGCGGCTTTAACATGCTGGCCTCCTTCAACCTGATCGACAGCATGTCCAACTACAGCTTCTATGGCCACACCGTCGATCTGATGGGCCGTTCTGTCAATCTGGTCCCCGTCATCGGCGGCGCCCTGCTGGCCATTCTGGTGGGCATCTGCATCATGGGCAGCGGCAAGCGCATCGTCAAGGTCACCGGCGTACTGGTGCCCGTGATGGGCGTGCTGTACATCATCATGGCCGTGATCGTCATGGTGCTGAACATCGGCATGCTGCCCCAGGTGCTCCAGCGCATCTTCTCCGCCGCCTTCGACGTGAAGGCCATCTTCGGCGGTGCTGCGGGCTTTGGCTCCTCCGCCGTGATGCAGGGCATCAAGCGGGGCCTCTACTCCAACGAGGCCGGCGTGGGCTCCGCCCCCAACGCCGCCGCCGCCGCCAACGTGTCCCACCCCGTCAAGCAGGGCCTGGTGCAGATGCTGTCCGTGTTCATCGATACCATCCTGGTCTGCACCGCCACGGCCATGATGTGCCTGTGCACCGGCATCATCCCCTCTGAGGAGCTGAAGGGCGCGCCCTTTGTCCAGTCCAGCCTGTCCACCACCTTCGGCCCCGTGGGCCCCTATTTTATCACCTTCGCCCTGCTGCTGTTCGCCTTTACCACCCTGCTGGGCAACCTGTTCTACTGCGAGGGCTGCCTGAACTACATCGCCGGGCACACCCTGGGCAAGGCCCCCATGAACCTGTTCCGGGTGGTCGCCTGTCTGGTGGTCTTTCTGGGCGCTCAGATGAAGTTCGGCCTGGTGTGGGACCTGGCCGACGTGCTGATGGGCGTGATGGCCCTCATCAACCTGCCCGTGATCCTGATCCTGGGCGGCACCGCCATGCGGGCCCTGAACGACTATCTGGCCCAGAAGAAGGCTGGCAAGGACCCGGCGTTCAAGGCCGCCTCCATCGGCCTGAAAGAAAAAACCGACTTTTGGAACTAAACACCCCCCAACTTCTTCCCATGTTTTTCGCCCGCAGACCGGTTTTTTTCGGTCTGCGGGCGGTTTTGTTTTGGAAAAATCTTGTATAATATCTCAAGATACGACCAGTTTCGCAGCCGTTTTGTGCGTATACTCTTCTCAGAAATCATGAGAGGAGCGCAGAACCCATGAAACGAAAACGAAAAAAGCTGCTTGCCCTGGTCACAGCGCTCAGTCTGGTTATGAGCCTGCTGGGCGTGACCGCGTTCGCGGAGGAGGAGGACACATCCACCCATGCGCATGACCGGATCGACTGCGCCGCCTGCGATGGGAGCGGCACAGTCCAGGAGGGTACGCCCTGCACCGACTGCGATGGTACCGGCAAAGTCCCCTGCGCCGGGACTTTCACCGGCAAGCTGACCGGCATTAACAGTAAAACCTACGAGGGCACCATGACCTATGATTGCCAGACCTGCAAGGCCAAGTACAGCGAGACCCTGTCCGCCGAAGACACCTGGAACGACATTGTGGACAGCGTGGATATCTCCCTGATCCCCACTGACAAGAATTATCGGAATGAGCAGCCCCGGACCAACTCCGGCGCGCCCCTCTATTTCAGGCTGAAATTCAATTCTATTCTGTTCAAGAGTTTTCCCCTTCAGTGCAGTGCTTCTGTCCAATTTGATGAGCACATCTTAGATAATACCTACCTCAGCAGCAGCACAGCAAAATATGACCCCGACACAAAAATCGTCTCTATTTCCAGCGTCAATTTCAACAGCGGCGTGAACTTTAAGATGCTTACTACCCAAGGCACCGGCGATGAAACGATGGTTTCCACCCACCCCGGCGATACTGTCACAGTGACTGGAACGGTCACGCTTGCCATGGGCGACATGACCCAGGACTTCCCCGTCTCCGCCACCGTTCGGATCAACAAGTTCCCCGTCACCGGCAGCGGCATCAGTCTGGTGGGCCTGAACGCCGCAGTCTACCCCGCGCCCACCCCCAGCCGCAATTTACTCACCGCCACCAGCAAAACCGCTTCTCTGGAGAACATGCCCGGCGGCACCTTCGATTTTGCTTCTATCTTCTCCCGTGATAACGGCTTTAAAAACAGTGAGATCGGTGAATCCGTCACCAACCAGAACACCAGCCACGTTTGGACCTGTGTGGGCTTTGTCCCCTGTAGTAAATACACCGGGACCGCCGATGACGTGAAGGAATTTGTGCTCGACGAGGATGAGACGGAAGCCGCCAGCGAGGGCTTTACCCTGGGCACACTGGAAGATGCCCGGCAGTATGTGGCTGACCACTTTGGCGTGCTCTATGGTGCTGAAGCCACTGACGAGAACCTCCAGGCCATGGTGGACCACGGCCTGGTGAGCGGCACCTCCGGCAAGCTGGCCATCGTGTGGTATGTGGCCAAGCCCCAGGAGTTCAAGCACAACGAGTACGGCGACCTCACCATCCCCTCCGTCACTGCCGCCTATCAGCCCACCAGCCAGGGCGTGAGCATCCAGCCCGACCTGGACGGCGTCTACGCTGTGGACGGCAGGCCCCACACCTTCAAGGGTGCGCTGACCGTCACCATCGACAGCACCGCCCCCGACAAGATCAACATCAACCTGAGCCAGGCCCTGGCCGAACTGATGGATAAGATGTCCCACCTGGACAACAATTCCGTCCAGCCCGGAGACGTGATGAACTTCCACGTGAAGCTGGTGGACAACAGCGGAAAAAACTTCAAATATGTGTCCAACTCCGCCTTTGCGGCCACGGTGGATCTATATACTGGTGGAGATTCCCTTGGCACCGGCTTTGACGGCTATGAGATCGCCGCCTCCATCCCCGACGGCGGCACCGACTTCTGCGCCATCCCCCGCCGGGTGGTGAACGACGCCCTGGCTTTTCTGGGCGCTGACTGGGACCATCTCAGCGACGCGGACATCGGCGCTCTGCTGAAGGAAAAGGGCTACGGCGAGGGCGAGGACCTGACCCCCGCCCAGATTACCCAGCAGTATCTGGCTCCCTTCTATCTGGACTATCTGAACAGCCAGCGGGCCGAGGGCGCGGAACTGGCCCACAGCTTCCTGGACCTGACTCCCGCAGAATTTTCCCGCCTGACCAACTATGACAATAAGAACGGCTATCAGCCCGGCGTGCCGGAGACCTGCGAGACCGTGGCCCAGGCCTTCTACTACTTCTACTATGGCGTGAACTTCACCGTCAACGGCACCAGCATCTATGACCAGATGAAGGACCACGACGCTATGAACAAGCTGGTCTCCGATGCCCTGTCCGGTGACGGGACCTATACCCTCACCAGCCAGATCGCCGGTGCGACCACCAACAACGCCTTCCAGGACACCGCCTTCCGCTTTGGCATGCAGTTCAGCATGGCGTACACTCCCACCTCCGCCCCCGACGGACCTAGCGGCGGCGGCGGCGGCGGTGGCCGGGATGACGATCCCAAGCCCCCCGCTCCTCCCGTGGATATCCCCGAGGAGCCCACTCCTCTGGCCCCCCTCCCCGGCGAGGATGTGACCCCTGAGCAGCCCGCCCCCGATGCGGACGCTCCCCTCACCGACCTGCCCGATGAGGAGGTCCCCAAGGCCGACGTGCCCAAGACCGGGGACGCCGCCCTGCTGTGGCTGGCTCTGTCCGGGCTGTCCGGCGCCGGACTGGCCGTTCTGACCCTGTCAGACCGCAGGAAAAAGAACAAGGACTGAGTCCTCTTCCACCAGCCGCTCCCCTAACTGGGGCGGCTGGTTTTTTATTCCTAAATCAGAAAAGCGCCTGTTCTCGGATACAAATCTTGACATTTTTCACAAAATGGGCTATTCTAGTGTGCAATATATAACCACGTTTCAGAAGGGAGCCGGTTTTTATGCCAGAGCCGCGTCCATCCCGCAGTTCATTTCAGACCTATCTCTTCATCGCCCTGGTCGCGGTGGAGCTTTTGATGTCCTTCACCTTCCTGGGCTATCTCCATGTGCAGCCCATCTCCATCACCTTCGCCTATATCCCGCCCATTCTGGCCGGGTGTCTGCTGGGGCCTGTACAGGCCACGGTATTGGGGGCGGTGTTCGGCCTGGCCAGCTTGTTCAAGGCGTCCTCCTCCTATGTGATGCCCATGGACCAGCTGTTCTCCCCCTTCCGCAGCGGGGCGCCGATGGCCAGCCTGATCCTCAGCGTGGGCACCCGCACCCTGTTCGCCCTGCTCATCGGCCTGGCCCTTCTCTGGTGCCGCAAGCGCCGCCACCCCCGGCTGTGGATGATCCTGCCCGCCGCCCTGGCCTCCAAGCTCCACGCCGGTCTGGTCTATCTGGCCATGGGGACCTTTTTCCCCTAGACGGGCTACCGCTGGACCCGGGTGATCTGCCTGGATCTGAACGACGTGACCATCTCGTTGGTGTGCGTGGTCCTGTCTCAGCTGGCCTGGCACGTCTATCATCTGCCCGCAGTGGAGAATTTCCGCCTGTATGTGGACCAGTCGGTCCACGACTCCCAGTGGGACCGGCGGCTCTATCGGGCCTGGACCATCTTCGTCCTGATGCTGGTGGCCGCTGCCGCCGCGTCGGTCATCTATTTCGCCCAGCGCATCGGCTATATGCTGGGGCAGCACGGCCTGGTCCTCACCGACGAGATGAACTATGACCTGGTCCATCTCCAGATCCAGTTTTTGGCCTCTGCCCTGTCCCTGAATCTGATCATGGCCCTGTCTTTGATGGCGGTGTACAAATACCTGTCCTATCGGGAGTATCTGGGCGCGCTGGACGGCCTCACCGGGGTGATGGGCCGCAGGATGTTCCTGAACCACTGCCAGCGGCTCCAGCAAAAGGGCGGCCTGACCCAGGGCTGGTTTCTCTTTGCCGACGTGGACTATTTCAAGTCCATCAACGACGCCTATGGCCACCCCGCCGGGGACCAGGTCCTGATCCAAGTGGCCCGGCAGCTGGAGATGCGCTTTGCCCCCTATGGCCGAGTGGGCCGCATGGGCGGGGACGAGTTTGCCGTGATGGTGGAGCAGCCCCTGGCGTTAGACCAGCTCACCGCCCTGCTGGACGGCTTTCTGGCCGAGATCAACGGGGTCCTGCCCCGGCAGAAGCCGGTGTCGTGCAGCATCGGCGTGTGCCGCTTCTCCTTCCCTCAGGACGTGCAGGCGCTGTACACCCAGACGGACGACGTGCTCTATGCCGCCAAGCACAGCGGGCGGGGCCGCTACGCCATCTCTGACCTCACTGACCAGGGGCTGGTCCCCCTGTTTCCCGCAACCTAAACCAAACAAGAAACAAAACGCTCACGGCGCGCTTTTCCAGCTACACCGTGAGCGTTTTCTGTTTTATCTTGCCGTCCGGCCCAGGCGATAGCCCACACCCCACACCGTCTGAAGCAGCTTGGGGTGGGCGGCGTCTCCCCGGTAAAACGGGTCGAACAGCCGGGGCAGCTGCTCCGGCGGCACCCCGGGGCCGTTGTCGGTGAAGGCCAGCTGTTTTTTGATGGTCATGGCCAGACCTCCTTCGACGATCTAAATCACGGCCATTATAACACATCCGGTCCGCCGGGTTTAAACAAAACTTAAACGCCGCCTTACTTCTTCTCGTCCAGCAGCATGACCCCCTGGGGCGGGTTGTGGTCGATGGCCCCCACGATGGGGTGGGGCCGATAGAGTTCCTCCAGGTAAGAGAGTTCCTCCTCCGTCAGGCGCACCGCCAAGGCCCCCGCCGCGTCATCCAGATAGCGGGCCTTGGTGGCCCCCACGATGGGGGACGCCACCCCTCTGGCCCACTGCCAGGCCAGGGCGATCTGCTGCATCTTCGCCCCGTGCTTGTCCGCCAGCTCCGCCACCCGGGCCACGATGGGCATGTCCTGCTCCTCCGTCCGGTCATACTTCCCCATGGCCACCCGGTCCGTCCGGCTGCGCAGGGTATCCGCCGTCCAGGTCCTCCGGGTGAGGTGTCCCGCCGCCAGGGGGCTGTAGGGCATCAGGCTCACGCCCATCTGTTTGCAGATGGGGATCAGCTCCCGCTCGTCCTCCCGGTAGAGCAGGTTATAGTGGTTCTCCATGGCCTGGAACCGGGCCCAGCCGTGGTCCCGGGCGATGAGCTGCATGTTGCAAAACTGATAGCCATACATGGCCGAGGCTCCCAAGGCCCGGACCTTGCCCGCCTTCACCAGGTCGTTCAGGGCCTCCATGGTCTCCTCCATGGTCTCCTCCATGGGGGTGTCATAGTCAAAGCGGTGGATGATGTACAGGTCCAGATAGTCGGTGCCCAGGCGCTTTAAACTGCCGTCGATTTCCCGGTGGATGGCCTGGCGGGACAGCCTGCCGGGGTTAAAGTAAACTTTGGACGCGATGACCACCTTGTCCCGGCTGACGTTCTTCTTTAAAGCCCGGCCCAAATATTCCTCGCTGGTCCCGGCAGAATAGCCGTTGGCCGTGTCGAAGAAGTTGATGCCCCACGTCCAGGGCGTGCTTGACCACTTCCTCCGTGGCCCCCTCGTCCAGGGTCCAGTCGTGCATGGTGCCCGCTTTGTCAAAGCTCATGCAGCCCACGCATACTTTGGAAATTTCAATGTCGGTGCGGCCCAGCTTGGTGTACTCCATGGCGCGCGCCCCTCTCAGCCCTCGGCCTCGGGCAGGACGGCGTTGATGCAGCCCAGGGCGTTCAGGGTGCGGGGGAAGCCGATATAGGGCATGCACAGGGTCAGGGCCGCCAGCAGAGTCTCCTTTCCGTTGCCCACGGCGGCGTTGCCCCCCACGTGGGCCTTCACCTGGGGCTCGCAGCCCCCCTGGGCGGAGAGCACCGCGAAGGTGAGCAGCTCCCGCTCCGGGATGGTCAGGAACTTGCGGGTGTAGAAGTCCCCGAAGCAATAGGCGGACAGATAGTCCTGGATGTTCTTCTGGTTGGCCGGGGCGGCGGAGCGCATGGCGTCGATGTGGTCGCCGAAGATGGACTTCTGGGCGGCGATGCCGTCGGCCAGGCGGCTCTCCTCGGTGACGGTCTGGCCGCTCTCCAGGGGCAGGGCCACCCCATGCTCCGCAAACGCCTGGTCCATGGCCTTCACGGCGTTCTCCACCTTGCCCAGGCCGATGTAGGGGGCGCAGTGGTACACGGCCTCCCGCACCTCCTCCGGCCTGACCCCGGCGGCCAGGGCGGCGGCGGTGTGGCGCTTCACTTCGTCCATGGTCTGGTTGGTGGTGGCCACCACTAAGATGACCAGCTCCCGCAGCTTGGCGCTCAGCTTCTCCTCGGCGTAAACTTCACCGTAGATGAGCCGCGTCTTGATGGCGGCAAACTCCGGGTCGGTCCCCGCCAGGGGGCTGTCGCTCCGGCCATAAAGCTGCGTTAACGTCTGCTTGGTCTGTTCCGCTCTGTCCATGATCAAAACCTCCTGTGTTTTGTCGTCGTTTGATCTGTCACACCAAAAGCATAGCAAAAAGCCGTGCCGTTGACAAGATGACAAGATAGCACAAGACCGCGAAGCAGGCCCCTCGCCCGCTCCGCGGTCTTTTCTTGAAAATCACTCAGCGCTGAGAAAACTTGTCCCAGAAGGTCAGCAGCCCGGCCTTGAAGCACAGCAGCATGGACACCACAGCGCCGAAGGTGGCCTGGAACACCTGGAAGGGGAACTTCAGCATGGCGGCCTCGGGGGTGGCATACATCAGGGCCCGGCCCACGGAGTAGCCCGCCACATTGATGATGACGCCCAAAATCACGCCCACCAGGGCGGCACGGCCACGGTGCTCCTTGGACAGCTTGTGGGCACACAGGGAGACCACCACTGCCTGAAGCCCGTGGGTCACCAGAGAGACGAACATGGGCGCGGGATAGAAGAAAAAGTCACCCAAGAACGCGCCCACGCCGCCCACAAAGAAGGCCCCCAGGGGGTCCAGCAGAATGGCGGCGGTGCAGATGACGGCGTCGTTCAGATACAGGTGCCCGCCGGGCACGGGGACGCCGAAGGAACTCATGGCGATATTCAAAGCCATCAGCATGGCGGTAACGGTCAGCCATTTCACCGGCTGGTTCTTGCGCAGATCAGATACACTGGACATAGAAATCACTCATCTCTCTCAATTTTTCCTCTATTCTACGCCTGAAGTGATACTGTTTTAAGGACCAATTTAAGAAAATTCTATAGGGTCAGTTTGGCATGCAGAGAAAAACACGGACCCGCCCAAAAACCGGCAGGTCCGTGTCTTGTACTGCTTACCGTTTCAGCCCGCTGAAATCCAGGTTCCAGTCCACGGGGGTCTGGATGCCGTCCACCCGGCCCTCGTGGGTGTATTGCCACATGGTGAAGCCATAGTAGAAGCTGGGGTAGCTGTCGTACTCGGCCAGCCAGAACTGGAAGGGGCTGAGTTCCTTCAGGTCAAAGCTGAAATAGCCCATCTCCTGGTTGAAGTACACCGCCGGGGTATAGCCCGCCTGGGCGATCTGCTGGCAGAAGGCGGCGGCGCACTGGGTGAGCACCTCGTTCTCCAGCTGGTCGGTGCGGGCCCCCTCGGCAAAGGTGATGGGCTCCCAGTCATAGACCACGGGGCAGGTGATAGGATAGCTCTCCAGCAGAGAGAGCACATAGTCGGCCTCCTGCCGGGCCTCCTCCGGGGTGATGGCCTGGGAGAAGAAATATACTCCCACGTCCAGCCCCGCATCCAGAGCCCCCTGGATGTTCTGATAGAAGCAGCTATCCGTCTGGATGGCCCCCTGGGTATAGCCCCGGTAGCCCAGGCGGATGATGGCAAAGTCCACCCCATCCGCCGCCACGGCAGCCCAGTCGATGTCCCCCTGGGAATAGGACACGTCGATGCCCGCCCGGGCGGAGGCTCCCTTGCTGGTATACTGCACCCGGCCCTTCTCGTCGGTATAGAACCCGTCGGGGTCATAGCGGTTCACCGCCACACCGGGGACGGCCTCCATGGTCATGCCCCGATAGGTGAAGGTGACGGGCTGGAGCAGATAGTACAGAAACCCGGCAAAGGCCGCCAGAATAAGGGCCACGGCGATGAGCCAGGGGACGGGCGCGCCCCGTCTCCCCTTTTTGACTCTCTCAGGTCTCTCCTGGCGGCGGCCCGGGGCGGAGTTTACGCTCACAGCAGGGTCACGCCCGCCTTCTTACAGGCCTCGATGTTGGCCTCGTCCCACATGGAGCACTGCACCTCGCCGATGTGGGCCTTGCCCAGCAGGAACATGGACACCCGGGACTGGCCGATGCCGCCGCCCATGGTATAGGGCAGCTCGCCGGCCAGCAGCTGCTTGTGGAAGGGCAGTTCCCGGCGGTTGTCGCAGCCGGCCAGAGTCAGCTGGCGGTCCAGGCTCTCGGGGCTGACGCGGATGCCCATGGAGGACAGCTCCAGGGCCTGGCCGTTCACGCTGTCCCAGACCAGCAGGTCGCCGTTCAGATCCCAGTCGTCATAGTCGGGGGCGCGGCCGTCGTGGGGCTTGCCGGAGTGCAGCTTGCCGCCGATGCCCATGAGGAAGGTGACAGGGTGGTCCTTCACAAAGGCGTTCTCCCGCTCCTTGGGGGTCTTGTCGGGGTACAGGTCCTCCAGCTCCTGGGTGCTGATGAAGGTGATGTCGGTGGTCATGCGGGGCAGCACAGACAGCTGGGGGAAAACGGAGTGGAGGAAATACTGGGTGTCGGCCAGGGCCTGGACGATGGACTTCACCGTCTGCTGGAGATAGGCCACGTTCCGGTCCTCCCGGGTGATGATCTTCTCCCAGTCCCACTGGTCCACATAGGCGGAGTGGAGGGCGTCCAGCTCCTCGTCCCGGCGGATGGCGTTCATGTCGGTGTACAGACCCTCGCCGGGCTGGAAGTCATAGCGCTTGAGGGCCATGCGCTTCCACTTGGCCAGGGAGTGGACCACCTGGGCGGTCTCTTTCACGCCGTTGATATCAAAGGAGACAGGGCGCTCCACGCCGTTCAGGTCGTCGTTCAGGCCGGTCTCGGCGGAGACGAACAGGGGGGCGGACACCCGGTGCAGCCGAAGGGCGCCGGACAGCTTGTCCGCGAACAGCCGCTTCAGCAGGCCGATGGCCTTTTGCGTCTCATAGATGGACAGCGGGGAGCTGTAACCCTGAGGAAGAGAAATTTCACGCATGATGAACACTCCTTATATCGGACTAAAATCCCCCTTATTATACCGAATCGGACGAAAGATTGCAATCGCTTCTTGACCACGCAGGGCCGGGATGCGTATAATATTATGGACAAAAATCTTTTGCAGCAAGAGGATAATTTCTATGAAGCTGATTTCCTGGAATGTAAACGGCCTGCGGGCCTGTCTGAACAAGGGGTTTCTGGACTTCTTCCGCCGGGAGTCCCCCGACTTTCTCTGCCTTCAGGAGACAAAGATGGTCCAGGGCCAGGCCCAATTGGACCTGGGCGAGGGCTGGCTGGAGTTCTGGAACTCCGCGGAGAAAAAGGGCTACTCCGGCACGGCGGTGTTCACCACCCACGCACCGCTGAACGTGGCCTATGGCATGGACAAGGATATCCACGACCACGAGGGGCGGCTCATCACTTTGGAGTATGACCAGTTCTATCTGGTCTGCTGCTACACCCCAAATGCTCAAGACGGCCTGAAGCGCCTGGACTATCGCATGGCGTGGGAGGACGACCTGCGGGACTATCTGATGAGTCTGGACAAGACCAAGCCGGTCATCTACTGCGGGGATCTGAACGTCGCCCATGAAGAGATCGACCTGAAGAATCCCAAGACCAACCGGAAGAGCGCCGGTTTCTCTGACCAGGAGCGGGAGAAGATGACCACCCTCCTCTCCTCCGGTTTCACCGACAGCTTTCGATATCTCTATCCCGACGTCACCGGGGCCTACTCCTGGTGGTCCTATCGCTTCCACGCCCGCCAGAACAACGCCGGATGGCGCATCGATTACTTCATCGTCTCTGACCGCCTGCGGGACAAGATCCGCCGGGCCGAGATCCTAAGCGACGTAGAAGGCAGCGATCATTGCCCGGTGCTGCTGGATATTGAGCTGGACTAAAAGAATAGGGCGTATGATGAAACAAAAAAAGAAATGGGCCGTTCTGGCTCTTACGGTGCTCCTGCTGGGGGCGGGCGGGCTGTTCTTATATCGCAGCGGATTTTTTTGCCGCCTGCACTTCTATCCCGGCCCTGCGGGCCTATATTGACCGCAGCGCCCCCTATTCCCACCTGACCTTTTTTGTGGTGCAGCTGCTGTCGGTGGTGCTGGCCCCCATCCCCAGCAACCTGACGGCGGCGGCGGGAGGTCTGCTCTTCGGCACCTGGCCCGCCTTTTTCCTCACCTATGGGGCGGTGATGGCTGGCTCTCTGCTGGTGTTCTGGCTGGCCCGGACCCTGGGGCGGGACTTTGTGGACCGGGTGGTCAGCCGCAAGCTGGCGGAGAAGTATCAAAAGGTCATCCGGGAGAAGACCACCGTCTTCCTGGCCCTGGCCTTTCTTCTCCCCTACTTCCCCGACGACATGCTGTGCATCCTGGCAGGGCTGACCCCCATCACCTTTGGCCGCTTTGCCCTGCTGGCCCTGTTCACCCGGCCCTGGGGCCTGCTGTTCGCCAGCGCCCTGGGCGGTGCCTCCCTGTCCATCCCCCTGTGGGCCATGGTCCTCATCGGCCTTGCCGGGGTGATGATATTCGTGCTGGGGATGCTCTATGGCGACAGGCTGGAGCGGGCCGTGTTAAAGCGGCTGGGAAAAGAATGATCGCTGTCATTGCGAGGAGGCCCAACGGGCCGACGTGGCAATCCGTAATGCTCGATGAAAGAGCGGATTCCCACGTCGCTTCGCTCCTCGGAATGGCAAGTTTATATTTTATGCGGGACCGGATATCCGGACTCGAAATTTTTTTGCTTTTTTTGAAAAAACCTCTTTACAAACCCGAGCCGATATGCTATTATCAAAACACAAACAAGAGTTATTACTGATAAGGAGGAGCCGATGATCCGATACAGCAAAAAACGGGAGGCCATTTTAAACGCCATCCGCAGCACCACCTGTCATCCCTCCGCCGAGTGGATCTATCAAACCTTAAAGCCCACCCACCCCGACCTAAGCCTGGGTACCGTCTATCGCAACCTGGTCTTTTTCCAGCAGCAGGGACAGGTGCAGAGCGTGGGCGTGGTGAACGGGCAGGAGCGGTTCGACGGAAACACCGCTCCCCACAGTCACTTTGTTTGCACCAACTGCGGCGCGGTGATCGACCTGCACAGCATCAAGCTGGACAGCTCCCTCACCCGCGACGTCAGCGAGCAATATGGTCTGGCCGTGGAGCGCCACGAGCTGACCTTCTATGGAAGATGCCAAACATGTATGAAACAGGAAGAAAGCAACCAAAATATTCAACAATGAGGAGGAAATTATTATGAAGAAGTTTGTCTGCACCGTCTGCGGTTACGTGTTCGAGGGCGAGGCCGCCCCTGAGTTCTGCCCCATCTGCAAGGCCCCCGCTGAGAAGTTCAAGGAGCAGTCCGCTGAGAAGACCTGGGCTGCCGAGCACGTGGTGGGCGTGGCCCAGGGCGTGGACGAGGAGATCCTGGCCGGCCTGCGTGAGAACTTCCAGGGCGAGTGCACCGAGGTCGGTATGTACCTGGCCATGGCCCGTGTGGCCCACCGCGAGGGCTATCCCGAAATCGGCCTGTACTGGGAGAAGGCCGCCTATGAGGAGGCCGAGCACGCCGCCAAGTTTGCCGAGCTGCTGGGCGAGGTGGTCACCGACTCCACCGAGAAGAACCTGCAGATGCGTGTGGACGCCGAGAACGGCGCTACCGCCGGTAAGTTCGAGCTGGCTAAGAAGGCCAAGGCCCTGAACCTGGACGCCATCCACGACACCGTCCACGAGATGGCCCGGGACGAGGCTCGTCACGGCAAGGCTTTCGAGGGCCTGCTGAAGCGTTATTTCAACAAGTAAAATCTACTGCACAGAATGCGGCTCACAGTTTTTGTGGGCCGCATTTTTGTGTCCATGTGGAAGAACGACATAAGTTGACTCCTGCCGCCCCAGCACGATCCATCTAAAATTTTATAAATTGTGAAAGAATGGCCGTTGCTTTATAGCGTTATTTCATTATAATATAGTTATCAGACGACTATATGGAGGCGCAGTTATGAATATTAAGCCGAGTGCAAGTATCCGCCAGAACTACAACGCCATTGCCCAACTGTGCAAGTCCACCGGAGAACCGGTCTATCTAACCAAGAACGGCGAAGGCGATCTTGTTGTCATGGATATCGATTCGTTCACAAGACGGGAAAAAATGCTGAAGCTGCGCGAAGAGCTGCTCGCTGTCGAGGAGGACCGTCTCCATGGCGCACCAGATCACTCCGTGGATGAGGTTGCATCTATGATGGAGCAGGCAATTCAGGAGGTCTGCCATATAGAAATCGAAAAAGAACTCAAGAAAAACGAGTAAAGGGCAAGTATGATCTGACATTCAGATGTACTTGTCCTTTTTGTTGTCTCTAAGCAGTCTGAAAGTTTTTAAGGTTATACCAGAAAAACTTGTTGTATGTCGAGATTGTTTTGGTTATAATAATAACTATGAAGGAGGCGATACTATGATCAACAGACCTGGCTACATTGCGGCTATCGCGCCGTTTATCGACCAGCCCCTTGTCAAGATACTGGCTGGCGTTCGCCGCTGCGGCAAGTCTACCATTTTTGAAATGCTGAAAGAGGAATTCCTGCGCCGGGGCATACCCCAGGATCATATCATCTCCAAGCGGTACACAGAGATGGACATTTCCGAAAATATTACCGCCAGGCAGATGTATGACGAGTTGGTCGAGGCCATGAAGGGAAAGGGCCATTGCTACCTTCTGCTGGATGAGATTCAGGAAATCGACGGCTGGGAAAGGGCAGTCAACAGTTTGCTGGAGGGCGCAGACGCCGACATCTACGTGACCGGCTCTAATTCCAAGCTCATGTCCAGCGAGATATCCACCTATCTCACGGGACGCTATGTCTCCATTCCCGTCTATACGCTTTCCTTCAAAGAGTATCTGGACTTTAAGGCAGACAGCGCCTTGTCCCGCCGGGAACTGCTGGAGGAATACATTCGCTTTGGCGGTTTTCCAATCATTGCGCTTAGTGAGTATGACGAGCAGAGTGCCTATCAAATTGTCAACGGCATTTATCATACCGTAGTCTCCCGGGATATTGTGAAGCGCCACCGCATCAACAAGCAAGACCTTTTTGACCGCGTGGTGAAGTATATCATTGAGAACATGGGCAAGACCTTTTCCGCGAACTCCATCTCTACTTTCCTGAAAAGTGAGCACCGCAAAGTTTCGGTGGAGAGCATCTATAATTATCTGCGCTGGCTGGAGCAGGCGTTCATTATCTATCCATGTGAGCGCTATGATCTGCAAGGCAAGAGCATCTTGAAAACACAGGAGAAGTATTATCTCTCCGATGTGTCGCTGAAGTATGCTCTGCTGGGCTATAACCGAAAGATGCTGGACGGCGCGATGGAAAACATCGTGTTTCTGGAACTAAAGCGCCGTGGCTATGATGTTTTCATCGGCAAGAATGCCACAAAGGAAATCGACTTTGTGGCAACCCGTCGGGATGAAAAGGTCTATGTACAGGTCTGTGTCCAAATTCCAATGACTTCAGACCGAGAGGTCGGAAACCTGATGGATATCCGTGACCACTATCCCAAATACGTCGTCACGCTCAACGAAATGGACACCGGCATCGAAAATGGCATCAAAATCGTTCATCTTGCAGATTTTCTGCTTGCCGAGGCGTGGTGAGCTGATATTCCGCTTCAACAAGTGGTTGAAAAAAGTTCAAAAAACGCAGCTTGAACCGCTGGTATTTCCATGTTATAGTATAGGCAAGATATGTCATCTTCATCACGGAGCATGATGTGCTGGGCGATGGCCACCCGATCTATCACATTGATCGAACGGTCAGAGAAACCGGCGCATTGTTTGGGGACGAATCGCATATCCTGTATGTAAACTCCCAAATTAAAGACGATACGGCGCTCGGGCAGCTGATGCACGACTTTTCCTGCACCAGCGCCGAAGAGATGCACTATCAAATTCTGGCGGACAGAGTTCGCTATTTCAAAGAAGATACGGAAGGAGTTGCGACTATGTGCAAGGCGATGGAAGATATGAGAAATCAGGCGGCGCGTGAAGCTGCCAAACTCAATTCGGTTGAGACCGCCCGTATGCTGCTCACATTGGGCAAACTGTCCTATGAAGAGATCGCCAAGTCTGTTCGACTGCTGACCGTGGACGAAGTCAAGGCTCTGGACGAGGGCCGGTCTGCTTGATATGTAAAAGAGCCAAGACCACGGGGGAACGCAGAAGTGTTTCCTCCCACAAAACCACAGAGAAAAACCCGGGGCACACGCTCTTAACGAACGTGTGCCCCGGGTTTTGTTGTTTGGAAACGATCACTGATAGACCGTGGTGGTGATCTCGCCGTTTTGGCATTGGAAGGTGACGGCGTCGGAATAGGCCTCGTTTCCGGCGGCGTCCTGCATGGTGATGACCATGGCGTAGTTTCCGTCGGGCAGGGCCGTCTCGCTGAAGGCGGTCTGGTCGGTGACGGTAAACTCCTCGGCGGCGTACATTTCAAAGTCGTCGTCGCCGCTGTAGGTGGACATCTGCCAGATAGTGGTAATCTGGTCCCCGGCCTCTAACAGGCGCAGCTCTTTACTGGCCATGCCCGTGTCGTCCAGGCCCTGGCTGGCACCCAGAATGCTCCACTCCTCCTTGCTGAAGTCATAGGCCACCTGAAGGTTATAGGCCTCGCCGTTGAGCAGGATGGGCACGGAATACAGGTTATAGTCCTCGCCGTCGTAGGCAAGCTCCATATAGACCATGTGGCCGTCGATGGCCCCCCACACGCCCCGGAAGTTGTCGTAGAACACGCCGTTGTCCCAGTCGGCATTCATGTCGTTGTCGGTGCCCAGCAGCATCATCTGGTCGTTTTCCTCGTCCACATAGAACAGGGAGAAACCGATGCCAGACAGGATGTCCTGGGCATCCGGGCCCAGGGTGAGGAAAGCGGTGCCGTTCTCGTCCACGTCCAGGGGCGCACCGTCCCAATCCGTGTCGGCCAGGGTGCGCAGCTGAGGCAGGGAGTCGATGCCCAGAGAGGACACATAGTCCTGATCCTCCGGCTGTCCGGTGAGGGCATAGGTGTAGAGATTCTTAAAGGCTGTGCTCTCCCCCATGGCCAGATAGCCGCTCAGGTCATCCAGGTCGCCGCTGTAGGAGTAGTAGCAGCTCAGGCCCGTGGCCTCGCTGCGGTACTGGCCGCCCACCTGATAGATCACGCAGTCGGCCAGGGCGTCGCACACGTCCTGGGCAGAGGGCAGCATCCAGGCGGTCTGCCGGGCCAGGTGGCCCAGGTCCACCATGTTGGTGTAGCCCTGCTCCCGGGTGTTGCCGCCATAGTTCTCGCTCTGGGCGGCGGCCCGGCCCAGCTGGGCAAAGAAGCCCGGGTCCTCCGCCGCGGCGGTCAGGGCCTCCTGGCCGAAGGTCTCATAGGCCGCCAGCAGGGGGGACAGACGGGTCAGGTCGGTGACGGACAGGGTGACCCGGTCCTGGGTCTCCACCGCCTCGCACCCCTGATAGAAGCTGTCGCAGATGGCCCGGCCCAGGGCGGCCCCGTCCATGCCGGGGTCCTTGGCCAGCTCACCCAGCCAGCCGGAGTAGAGCCAGCCGTTGCCCGGCTCCACCTCCTCCGAGGCCACCAGATACTTGGCAAAGTTCTGGAACACCGACGCCACGTCCACCGTGGCCATCAGGCAGGTGTCAAAGCCCACCAGCTCCAGGGCGGGGTCCTCCGGGTCGGCGGGCCACACGGCGTCGAAGGCCTGATACATCTCGTCCAGGGTCAGGGAGTCATAGTCGAACTTCTCGTCAAAGGCCGCGCCGCTGACGCTGCCGCCGCCGTGGTTCCAGAAGGTGACGGCCACGTGGTCGGCGGGATAGTTGTCGTTGGCATAGTCCAAAAACTCGTAGAGGGTCTGGCTGTCGCCCATGTCGGCGGCGTCCTCCTCCTCCAGCAGCTGCAAGCCATCGCTGTTATACAGCCAGCGCTGGAGCTTGCTGGGGTCCATCTCCTCGTTCTGCCAGGCGGTGGCGCCGCCGGTCTCGATGACCACGTTCACATTTTCCGGCAGCTGGACCTCCAGCATTTCAGACAGGTCGGCGGTGGCGCAGCCGTTCTGGGACTCCAGGTCGCTGCCGCACAGATACCAGTATACCGCCCAGCTGCCGTCCCCCGTATCGTCGGCGGAGACGTCCTCGGAACCGCAGGCGGCCAGATTGGGCAGCAGGGCCAGAGCCAGAAGCAGAGACAGATATTTCTTCATGGTCTCCCTCCTCAGATGCCCAGCAGCTGCCGCTTCTTGGCGGTGAACTCCTCTTCGGTGAGGACGCCGGCGTCCAGCAGGGTCTTATACTTCTGGATCTCGGCCACGGCGTCGGCGGGCACGGTGGGCACGGCCTGGGCCGCAGACTGTGCGGTGGCCGCAGCGGCGGCAGCGCCGCCCACCTGGGTTTCACCGGCCTTGGGGTCCATCATGTGCATCAGCTTTTTGGCCAGCTGGTGCAGCTCCTCCGTCTGCTCCCGATAGCTCTTCATGTAATCTGCCGCCCGGGGATAGTCCCGGTCAAACTCCGGGCCGGAGATCTTCTCGTCAAAGGACTTCCAATAGGGGTGGTTCAGCTTGATCTCGATGCGGAACTTCTCCACGGGGGCGGGCACGTCGAACTTGGGGCGATACAGGTCGTTGTCCCGCTCCCGCTCCCGGCGCTCCTCCGGGGTCTCCTGTCCGGCCCGGTGCAGGCCCTCCATGGCCTCCCGGCGCTGGAACATCTGCTTCTCCATGTGGAACTGGGCGATCTGGGGGGCAAGGGCATTCACCTGGGCGGGCACCTGGCTGGCGTAGCACTTCAGGGTGCCGCTGGCGCTCTCATACAGGGGGCTGCTGTCCTCAGAGATTCGGATGGACTTGATGTCCTTGCCCTGGAAGGCCCAGCCCACGCCGTCCTTCATGCGGAACAGGCCGTGCTCCTCGTCCACATAGACGGTGCAGCCCCAAAAGCCGATGTTGAAGCGATAGGTCTCGTGAAACTCCTGCTGGAGGACCTGGTTCTCCTCAAAGGCGGCCAGATACTGCTTGAAATCGGTGAGGGACATGCTGTTGATGGCCCCGGCGGGCAGATCCACTTTGGCGTCGCACTCCTTGCAGATGGCCTCCCCTTCGATCTTGGTGGGCAGCAGCCGGGGGGTGGGGTTGCCGCAGATGGGGCAGAGCTTCTTCTTGTTACTGAATAATCCCATGATCGTTTCCTCCTAAAGTTCCGTTGGTTCGTTGGTTGATTCTCTCTTTTGTCATCGGGTGCCCATGCCGCCCCCGCCGGAAGCGCCGCCGCCTCCGCCCAGGGAGGCGATGCCGCCCCCGCCGCCAAAGCGGGCCGCCTGGCTCTCCTGCCGCTGGCGCTCCACCGCGCCGGCCAGATAGGCGTTCCAGTGGGCCGTGCTCTGAAGATAGCGCTGATACTGCTCCACCTGGTCCAGCTGGCCGGGATAGAGCCGCCGCAGCTGCTCCATCACCTGCTTGGCCACCCCCAGCAGAGCGGCATAGACCATATACTCCTGCCACAGGAAGGTCTCCTTCACGTCCCGCTCCGCCAGCAGGGAGAAGTCCAGCAGATAGCGCTTCAGACCCAGCAGCTCGTCCCGCTGCTGCTGACCCCTGGCCGTCAGGTCCTTGGCCCGGCGGCACTGGTTTCCCTTCAGGCAGCCGCCGCGGGACAGGGTCAGCTCCCCCTGGTGATGACAGCTCTCCAGCATGTCGCTTAAGGTCTTGGCGTGGCGGTCATCATAGCAGAAATCCTCCAGCTCTCTGTCCTGGAGCACCCCGTCCGCCCCCGCTGCCGCCTGTAAAAAGGTGTACAGGGCCTCGTCAAAGGGGTCGCCGTTGTGGGGCTCCCGGAGAAAGCGCATGGATGCCCGGTTCTTCTTCCCCGGCTCCAGCTCCGGCTCCAGGCTGCCCAGGGTGACCAGGCGCAGCACCCGGGCGGCCAGATAGGTCTCGTCGGTGCAGGCCTTCAGGCCCAATCCCAGGGCATAGGACACGTTCAGATCGCCGCCGTTGGGGGCGTCCCGGAAGTAGTCGATCTTGGCCAGCCGCTTCTTCTCCTTGGCCTTTTTCCTGGCCCGGAGCAGGGCAAAGATGCCGAAGATGCCGCCCAGGATCACCGCCAGGGAGACCACCATCCAGACGATATCCATGGCCGTCAGCGGCTCCTCCTCCGGGTCGGTGTAGTCGCTGCCCTGAAAGGCGGCGTCCTTCACCGTCTGAAAGCTGTCCTCCTCCACCCGCTGGGGCTGGAGCAGACCGGACTGTAGCTGGGTCATCACCGTCAGATACTGGCTCCCCTCCAGGGGGCTGTCCGTCCAGGCGTGGATGACGCCATCCTCAAACTGAATTTGCCCCTCAAAGCCGAAGGCCCAGATGCCGCAGTTGTCCTGCGTCAGGGGCGTGCCGTCGGCCATGCGGATGGTCAGGTCGGCGTCGGTGGGGAACACAGCCTGGTCCGGGTCGATGAAGCGATAGAGCAGCCCGTCGGCGTCGGAATAGCCCCCCACCAGGCCCTGGATATCATAGGACACCGTGTAGGTGTGGGAGCCGTAGTCGGTGATGCCCCAGCACAGCTCCACGCCCCCGTCGATGTTCAGCAGGCCGCACTTGCCCGCCTTCTCCTCAAAGGACGCATCGATGTCCCAGCTGTCCGCTTCCTCTGCGGCGTAGGGGCCGTTCTCGTCGGATACGGCGAAGTTGGCATAGGTCAGCCCGCCGGAGGTGAGCCGGTCCATGTAAAACTCCGTGCCCTCGTCCGTCTGTGCGGAGAAGACCTGAGTCACGTGGGCCAAGCCGTCCTGCTCCAGGGCCACGTCGGTGGTCAGGCGCTCCACCTGGTTGGCCGCCCCCGCCGGGACGGCGCACAGCCCCGCCGTCAGCAGCAGGGCCGCGAAAAGTCGGGTCAGGGTCTTCATCACTTCATGCTGGGCATGTCGGCCTTGTCTTCCCGGGCCTCCAGATAGTCCTGCTGGCGGAAGCCCAGCATCCCGGCGATGAGACTGACGGGGAACATACGGATCTCCCGGTTCAGTTTGGTGACAGAGTCGTTATAGATGAGGCGGCTGGTGCGCACCATCTTCTCATAGCTGTCCACCGCGTCCATGCACTTGGCATAGCCCTTGTCCGCCTTCAGCTCGGGGTAGCGCTCGGCCACCATGGAGATGCGGCCCAGGGCCTCGGAGATCACGCCCTCCTGCTGGAGCACGTCCTGGGGGGTGGACTTGGCGGTGATGACGCTGCGGCGGGACTTGATGGTCTCGATCAGGGTCTGGGACTCGTGGGCGGCATAGCCCTTGGCCAGATCCAACAGGGCGGTCAGCGCGTCGAAGCGGGATGAGAGCTGCACGCCGATCTGGCTCATGGCGTTGTTGATGTTCTCGTCCATCACCACCAGCCGCCGCTGGGTGGACATGACCCACCCGGCCAGCAGAACCACCAGAAGGGCAATGATAATTAGGATCGTCATGAAAGTTACCTCCTATTTCAGCAAAAAACGGCCGACTGTCGCGGGATGAGGACCGGACAGTCAGCCGTTTCATTCAGATGGGGCGATCAGCCCTCGTAGGGCACGGAGACGCGGTCCTTCAACTCAGCCAGAGCGCCGGGCAGTTCGTCGCTCAGGGAGGCGATCAGGGCGTCCACGTCCGCGCCGTCCAGCATGGAGATGTCCTCGGTCAGGGCGGTGCCAACGGTGCCCAGGGTGCTGTTCATGGCGTTCATCTCGGCGTTGGTCTGCTCGTCGGCCATCCAGCCGTTCTCATTCACCAGGTTGGCGATCTCGTTATAGGGCACGGCCACGTTGTTATAGGCCTCGGTCAGCTCGGCCAGCTTCTCCTCGCTGATGCGGCCCTCGGGGACAGAGGCGTCGCCGCTGCCGTCCTCGGCGGGCTCAGAGACGCTGGTGGACACGTCGTTCACATCGCTGCTGCTGGCGTCGTCATCAGAGCCGCCGCAGGCGGTCAGGGACAGGGACATCACCAGGGCCAGGGTCAGGGTAAGCAGTCTTTTCATGATAAATTCCTCCAAATTTTTCTCTTTTTCCGGTGCCTTGCACTGTGGCTACAGTATAGCCCCCCGGCAAATAAAAAAGGACGCTTCTGCACGAAACGTCCTGAAAATGCCCTGAAATGTCGTTCGGCCCCGAGTCACAGGGAAAGTCGCAATACAAAATGGCCGTTTTGAACGGAAAAACTGTACATTCCGCCATACCGCTCCACGATGGCGCAGATACTGCGCACCCCCACGCCGTGGCCCGGGCGGTCCGTCACCGGCACGCCCCGATTAAACTGCACCGGCCCGGGACAGTCGTTGACCACCTGGAGGAAAAACTTCTCGCTCTGCACATAGGTCTGCACCACAATGCTGCCGTGCTTCAGTCCGGCGCAGGCGTGAAGGGCGTTCTCCAGGGCGTTGGACAGCAGCACGCACAGGTCGCTCTCCGCAATGGGCAGCACATGGGGCAGCTGGGCGTGGATGGACAGGGACACGTCCTGGTTTTTCGCCCGGGCGGCAAAGGCAGACAGGATCAGGTTGGCTGCCTCGTTCTCGCAATAGACGGTCAGGCGGCTGGCCTCGATCTCCGCGTCGATGGAGCGGATATACTTTCGGGCCTGGTCGATCTGGCCGTTCTCCAGACAGGCGTCCAGATATTGCAGGTGGTGGCGCAGGTCGTGGCGATAGGCCCGGGTCTTCCGCTGGGACTCCCGCAGGCCCTCGATCTCCCGCACGGCCTGGTTCACCTGAAGATTCAGGCTGCTTTGCAGCTGCTCCAAGTGGGTCCTGGCCCGCTGCTCCGCCGACAGGCGTACCACAAAGATGATGTAGGCCACGCAACACACAAAGGGCATAAACTCCACCACCACCGGAGAGCCGCTCTCCAGCAGGTCGGTGTACACCCGGGTGAGATAGTCAAACGCATAATACAGGGCCGGGATGCTGCCGAACTGGCACTGGACGGCGGTGGAATACCGGGACACGGAGCGCACCGCCGGGGCCGCCCGCAGCAGCAGGATCAGCAGGGGGATGGTGAGGACCATCTCCGCGATGTACTGCATCCGGTCTCCCCCGCTAAAAACGGCCACGATGACCAGGGCCAGCCACCGCCGCAGCTGGCAGCACAGATAGGCCGTGAGGACCGAGATGACCGGCCACAGCCGCTGGCGGCTGAGGATACACAGCACGATGGCCAGGGTCAGGTGGGTGTGGATGGGATAGAGATACTGCCCCTGGGTGGTGTCGATGCCAAAATAGACCACCGCCTGAAGGATATAGATGGCGACGGTGGCGGCGGCCATCCACAGAACGTTTTTCCGGTCCCACCGGATGTTGCAGAAGGCGGCGGACAGGATGATGCCGAACAGGCCCACCGCCGCGGTGTTGCATATGTAAAGGATCACAGGAACACCTGCTTTCGGTGGAAGGCATACTCCAGATACCGGTCCTTCAGCTCAGCATACTTCCCCCGGGGCACGGGCAGCTCGGCCAGGCTGGCCATGGTGATGGCCTTGGGGACGATGGCCTTCACATGGTCCATATTGATGAGGAAGGACCGGTGGACCCGCAGGAAATTCGGGTGGTCGGCCAGCTGCTCGCACAGGTGGTCCATCCGCCCCACGCTCTCCAGCACCGTGCCACCCACCAGATGCAGCCACAGGGAGTGGCCCAGCACCTCGCAGTATTCCAGCTTGTCCAGCTCCACCCGGGTGATTCCGCTTTTGCACCGGAGGATCAGGCTCATGCCGCTGCTCTTCTCGCACTCGGCGATGACCGAGTCCATCAGGCGGAAAAAGCTCTCCTCCCAGATGGGTTTGAGCTGATAGAAATAGGCCCCCACGGTGTAGGACTCCACGGCGAACTCCGCGGAGGAGGTGAGGAAGATGATCTTCACGTTGTTGTCATACCGGCGGATCTCCCGGGCGGCGTCGATGCCGTTTTCCCCGGGCATGATCACGTCCAGCAGCAGGATGTCGAACCGCATCCCCTTTTCGATCTCTGCCAGCAGCTCCAGTGGGCTTTGAAAGGCCGCCGAGGCGATCTCCGCGTTCCGCTCCACCCGATAGCGGTCCAGCAGCACCCGCAGCTGGCCCAAGATCGCCAGGTCATCGTCGCATAAGCCAATTTGAATCATGAAAGCCCACCTTTTCGGGATGTCTCTCTCCCCACCACGCCTATCTCGTCGCAGAAAACCCCATTTTTTACGTATTGCATTTTAACATTTTTGCGTTTTTCCGTCAATTATAAAGGTGGGGCGGGACCAGCTCACTCCTCCCACTGCGCCCGTTTCATGTCCACGTGGGTGGGGTCCCGGAAGGGGACGCCCTCCTGGGCCAGCAGATGGGCCTGCTCCGGCCAGCCGGGGGCGATGCGTCCGCTGTGGTCCACCACCCGGTGGCAGGGAAAGCTGCCATACTCCTGGGCGTGGGACAGCACCCTTGCCACCAGCCGGGCGTTCCGCTCCCGCCCGATGAGCCGGGCCAGCTGGCCATAGGTCGCCACACGCCCGGCGGGTATCTCCTCCACCACCGACAGCACCAGATAGGCCAGCTCCTCGTCCATGCTCCCGTCTCCCCCTTCGCGTTTTTTCCATTCTCTCAGATCCGGCGGCAAATGTCCATTTCTTTTTCTCCAACGGCCTTCCTAACCTTTGGTTAATGTTCCCCTCCCCCGCCCCGTGATAGAATGGGGACAGAAAAAAAAAAAGGAGGTATCGAGTATGGAAAAACTGGAGTTTCATGTAGTGGGGCTGCTGCTGATCACGGCGGGCGTGTTCCACCGCCGTAATCTCTTCCGGGCCTATGAAGGTGACCGCAAGCGCTACACCGGCACCACCCCCATGAAGATCGTCCACATTGAAAAGTCCACCATGACCACCTGGGAGGAGCAGGAGGACGGCACCCGCCTGGAGGGCTGCACCACCGTCCATCTGCCCACCTATGAGTACACAGTGGACGGCAAGACCTATCGATACGCCAGCCGCCAGGACACCTGCCGCCCCGTGGGGGCCTGCGTCACCGGCTATTACGACCCCAACAACCCCAAGCTCATCCAGGAGGACCCCGTCCGTCCCCCCTATTTCGCCGGCTTTTTCTTCTTCCTGATAGGAGGAGCCATGATCTTTGCAGGGGTATATAGTATCCTTTATATGTTCTAAAATGATAAGACCCGGAGGAGAAGCGTGATGGGCGGCGCTTCTTCTCCGGGTCAGGTTGTTAAACGCAGCTTTTTTCGTTAGACGCAGTTATTCGAAATTTTCGAATAACTGAATTATCCTCTTATGTTGATGAATAATAAATAAACAAAAAATAATTAATAATTAATTTGTGTTTTCGGGGCGAATTTGTCAGTTATTGGCTTCATGCCGATTAATAAATAAACAAAAATCTGAGGCAATTTCCTTTCGTATGCATAGTATATCATGGTTCTCTATGAAGTGGAAGTACCCAGTCTATTTTCACAGGCTGGGTACTTCGGCAAGCTACTTCTAAATATATAATTTAAAAACCACGAACAATACGACTTGTTTATTTCTTTGCCGCCGGAAACGGCGTGCTTTTGGCTTGATAATATTCATTTTGGACAGAATACTGACTGTATCAGCAGTCACTCCGCAGCATTTCAGGATACGCACCGGATTTACAGAGTGCTTCCAGTTTCTCCATTACAATCGCCCGGTCTTCCTGATAGGTCATGCCAAACCACTTGTACGCAGAATGAAGGACGGAGACCTCCAGTCGGTTCTGCTTCATTAAGTCGTCCACCATGATGGGCAGCAGACATTCTGCTTTACTGTCATTTCCGGCTTTCTTCCGCAGGAAGTCGTTAAAATACTCCCGCAGCACTGGGAAGATGCTCGGCATAAAGCACCAAAAGTTCATGGATACGATGGCATCAGGATCGAGCGTTTTCTGGTCGGTCACGCTCTCCAGTCTGCCATCTGAGTACAGCTTGATCTGCGGTGTCTCCTGCACTGCTCTCAGCTTACCACTCTCCACCGTACAGATACCCCGAGTGACGCTTCCGTAGAGGCTTGCTGTGTTCTTCAGCAAGTATCCTACCATGGCAGCCTTACCGGCCTCTGGCATCGTCTGAAGGGCATCATAGGCCATTTGGTAGGCATCCATGCCGTAGTAGTCGTCCGCGTTGATGACACAGAACGGCTCGTGGACCACATCCGCCGCGCAGAGCAGCGCATGAACCGTGCCGAAGGGCTTTGTGCGGTCTGCCGGAATCGGATAAAAGTCCGGGATGGACGAGAAGTCCTGAAAGGCATATGCTACCTCAAACGGCGTGCCGTCTTTCGCCGTCTTCTGTGCCAGATAGTCCCCGCAAAGGCGGTGCATTAGCTCCTCCATTTCGGGTTTGATGATGAACACGACTTTGTTGAAGCCAGCTCGGATGGCATCATAGATAGAGTACTCCATCAGAATTTCGTTGTTGGGGCCGACGCCGTCTACCTGCTTGTTGCCGCCGTAGCGGGAGCCGAGACCGGCAGCCATAATAACCAATGTGGTTTTCATTGCTTTTCCTCTTTTTCTATTTCTTCTTGCAGTAGGTCACCCGCACAATTCAATCCTTGGAGCCATAGAGAGCAGGGGGGCGTTTCTCATTTTCCCTCTGTTGCTTAGCTATCTATTACTTCCCCTTGAACGCAAAGAACCGCTGTCCCAGATAGTTCAAGCCGGTGTACAGACACATCCCCACCAGCATGGCCACGTTCTCCTGCACATTGACTGCCTGTCCCGCCAGCAAATGCAGCACCAGCGGCTTTGCCAGGCCGTAACCCAGCAGATAGCATACGGTCACATTGACGGCAAACTTCCAGACTTGAGACCATTCCCATGTCTTATTCTGAAACGTAAAGTATTTGTTCAAGAAGAAACTGACGATGCCGCCGACCACATAATTGGCCGCAGAGGAGGCCCAGTAGGAGCAGTGGGCCAGGTTGTATAGCAGGAACATGGTTCCGCAGCCCACAAGTGTATTGACCACACCAACAGCCAGGAATTTGATTACGGTCTTATCAAATAGTTGTGTCTTCATGATGGTCCTCGTTGGTTTCCGCTACAATGTATATTGGACGGTGTTTCGTTTCTAAGTATGTCTTTGCTAAATATTGTCCGATAATTCCCAGAGACAACTGAATCGAACCTCCGATCAATAGTATCAGGCAAGCCAGTGTTGGAAATCCTGCCACGGTCTCTCCCCAAACAACTGTTTTAATGATAATCCATACCATCCAGACAAACGCAATTAGACAAAAGACAATTCCCATCACTGATGCAATAGATAGTGCCGCTGTGGAAAAAGCCACAAATCCCTCCAGTGAGTACAGCAACAGCTTCCAGAAAGACCATTTCGTCTCACCGGCTACTCGCTCCACGTTTTCATACGGAATCCACTTTGTCTTAAAACCAATCCAACCAAAAATACCCTTAGAAAAGCGGTTGTACTCCTTCATCTCCAAAAGTGCATTCACTGCTGCGCGAGAGAGCATCCGAAAATCCGATGCGCCATCCACGAACTGAGCTTTTGAAATTTTGTTGATGATCTTGTAAAACATTCTCGCAAAAAAAGAACGAATCATCGGCTCACCTTTGCGGGAAACTCTGCGGGCTGCTGCAATGTCATACCCTTCTGCTGCGATTGCATGATACATTTCATTCAGCATTTCAGGAGGGTGCTGTAAGTCCGCATCCATAAGTACCACATAGTCGCCTGTCGCATTTTGCAGTCCCGCATACATTGCTGCTTCTTTTCCAAAATTTCTGGAAAAAGATATGTACCGCACACGCTTGTCCTGTTTTGCCGCTTCACGAAGAATGTCCAAAGTCTGATCCTTAGAACCATCGTTCACAAACAAAAATTCAAAGGAAAGTGGTTTGGTAGCAGACATCTGGTCTGCTACCTTCCTTATTTCTAGTAAAAAATAAGGAAGCGCGGCAGCTTCGTTGTAGCAAGGAATTATGATCGAAAGATGTTTCATTCTATGACACCCTTATATTATTTCTGTCTTAACTATAAACTGAATCCACAGAGACAACCTCATGACAGTTCTGCCACAGGAGAAACTTTGACAACCACAATATCACCAATTTCTCTTATTGCCCCGTTTTCTGGGTAAGATGGCATATTTTTAAATTCTTCTGATGCAATAATCTCTCGAAATTGTGTCTCTGTACACCAATTCTCTGTTGCCCCCAAGTATCTGCGAAAAACCTGACGCCAACAGTTCAGAGAACCGTCTGGAGTTGACCAAGTTAATCCAAATTTTGCATAATTATTTGCGCTATTTGACAAAGTTGACACTACAGGATAATTGCCTTCTGAAGCGGCTCCCGCAATCATCAGCGAATGTCCTGACTGAATATCATCTCTTTGTTCCAACGTGGTACAGATGCGATTGGCTAGTGCGAGGGTTTTATCTGTCTCCTCCCTCATTACCAAACCGTCGGTATTCACCACCAGAATATAATTTGCTATCAGAAGGAGTGATATTGCTCCAGATAATATATACACTATGCAATTTCTTTTTGACCGGCCACTATCCGTATTGGATACAAACTTTATTTTCATTGAGCAGATTGCCAACATTGCAGGTGGTAAAATGGCCAATCCACCAGATGTTAATAAAATAATTCTGGTATCAGGAGCCATAATGTCAATCACATTGCAGGCTACAGGAAGAATAGCAATATATAATACAGCGATAAGCAAATTGGAAAATTTAATTCGTAAATTAGTTACTCCCATAACGCATGCGATTACGAATAAAATCCATAACGCAATATAACAAAAACCAACCAAGTAGCTATTCACCATAATGCTGTTTTTTAAGAAGTACGCATAGAAGTCAATATACGCATGCGGGATACTTTTTGCCATGCTTGCAATGATGTAGCCGATACCTATATTGTCAGCACCTTTATACGCCATCATGCTTAACCCACGTATGTTCAGCACAACCTGTAAGACCATGTAATACAACACAGTACCGATAAAGCCAACCATCAACAGTCTTCCAATATAATTGATATTCTTTTTTGTGTTTTGCGGGTTTTGAAAAATTTGAAATATTCCAAACAAGGTGCCAAGTCCAGCCGTTACACCCAAACTACTCTGGTATATGCTAAGTGAGCATGTAACACAGAGTATAGCAAGGACTGTGGCAGTTTTGGTTCTGTTTTTCAAAGTTAGTAACCACACTGCCACTACCGCCAAACAGAAACTTGCTGCATAGGCATCCGCACAATAGTAATAGGTGATTGTAACGGATACTAAAGGATTTGCTATGATTATTAGCGGAACAATAACACGAACAGCTCTACTATTTACCTCAAATATTTCGTTAATTAGTATGCCTCCAACCGAAAACCAAAATAATGCAATCATTGTTATAATAACCGGCGCATTTACTCCTCCATGCAAATAATCGAAAAATTTCAACCCCCACCGGCCTACTGCAACTTCCCAGTCTGCAATATACTTTTCCCCCAACCATATAGCATCTGGATTCATTAGTCCATATCCATATATCGAGAAATGAATAATCATCCCTGCAACTATTGCTGACAGGAAAGCTTGTTTGTTGTTATTCCAGATATGTAAAATAGTTGTTGTACAATTATGTCGCCTCGTGGACATTGTTCCCATAGTCTAACCTTCCATCTCCATATAAATAACTTTTCAACACTCTTTATGGCAATATTCTTTTAATCAACGGTAATTTCTTTCCAATGAATACGATTGCCACACATGCAAAGTAGCAAATAAACGGCCAAAAGAAGTACCATTGAACACTGTATTTCGCAAAGAAAGGCATTGCCGCCATTTTGTCAAGCAACAAGTTATGGAGCAAATACACACCAAAACTACACGATGATAACACTGTAAACACCCTGCTGTACGATTTTAAAATTTTAGAAAAGTGCTCGCATACATAGCGCACAAAAACGAAAACGCCTAGTGCTAAAAAGAGTGCAGGGAACCCCTTATAATCCATATACAATTGGTTCGTCACACCATCTCGCTCACTCAAAAAAGCTAGTCCACTGTACCGCATTACGGCACACGCCATTGCGACAATATAGCAAAGAACACGCTCTCTTTTCGTAAAATTTCTTGTAGCCGCCCAATACCCCAAGATCGGGTAAATAAGGTAGCTCCCCAACACTGGCAGTTCTAACGCACCATTCCATCCGATTCCAGAAACCAGAAAATATTCCTTCACCATCCTATACAAGAAAGGAATCACTGAAATCGTCAAAACACCGACTCCAACTAGATAATCAAGTTTCTTCCTGTTTTTGGGCTCGGAAAAGACCGATAACGCAGGCATGCACAAATAAATTCCAAAGATAACTGGGAAGAACCAATAGATGCTCTCCATTTGATTATGTAAAAACAAATCCGAGATTGAATATAGCAACTGTGAAATCTTCCCGTCATATGATTACTTCCTATTAGGAACACTGTAAATACAAGGCTTTTCGGAGCCTACAAACCAGAAAAAATAATATTTG